>Ga0074075_14639_pt1 | contig 26692 bp, 33 predicted proteins | sample YNPg_E_FD_63712 | JGI IMG/M metagenome (GOLD analysis project Ga0074075, IMG submission 63712) | Hot spring microbial communities from Beowulf Spring, Yellowstone National Park, Wyoming, USA - YNP_Beowulf Spring_E v2 (version 2) | ecosystem: Environmental > Aquatic > Thermal springs > Hot (42-90C)... | reverse complement strand
GGTTTACAAAGTAAAGTAAGACTTGGTGGAATACTAGTGCTAGTTTTTTCTATAATTAGCATTAGGCGGCGGTGGTTTTATACTTGGTTTTATATTAGGCTTAGTTGGAGGAATATTAGCATTAGCGTGGAAACCAAGACAAGTTCAATCACAACCTACTTCACAACAATAGAATAATTTTTTACAAAAGAATTGAAGTATCGCAATTTATGGCAGTAAAGAATCAGATTATTTGATAAATTTTTTCACTCGTTAAAAAATATTTTTTTATTATAATATTCCTGTTAAATTTTGAAATATAATGTATATTGCAACGATAATTATTATAATTGCAAAGATCTTTTTCAATAAACCTTTTGCTAATTTCGTTGCTGCATAAGTTCCTAGGTATCCACCAATGATTCCACCTGTTAAATATGCAATACTTAATAAAGGAAATACGTATCCATAAAAAGAATAAACAGCTGCTGAAGTAATGCCAAATGTTCCTACAGAAATTAAAGATGTTCCTACAGCTTCTATCATGGAAAGTCCACTACTGTAAATTAATCCTGGAACGATGAGGAAACCTCCGCCTATACCAAAGTACCCTGAAGCAAAACCAACTAGAAAACCAATAGGAACAAGACGATGAATATTTAACTTTCTTCTAAAAACTTCAATCTTAATATTTTTCGATTCATCAATGTTTTTTCCCTTAGCATAAAAAGAGATACGATTATCATCAAAATTCCAAAAAGAAAAAGTAAAGATTTTCCAGGAGTTATATGGCTTATATATCCGCCAATCGTTGCACCTATGACACCGGGTATGGTAAATAATATGCCCTCAAAAATTCTAACATCACCTTTCTTGAAATGAATAACGCTGTTAATGTAAGCATTCAAACCAACAGCTAACGCTGTGGTTCCTAGTGCTACATGGTCTACGAAGTCAATATAGCTTTGCGTTAATGAAGGATTTGTTGAATACTGACTAGGAACATTAGCTAGACCTACAAAGTATAATAATAGAGGGACAGCTAATATTGAACCACCACCTCCGATTAAGCCTAGACTAAAACCTACAATAAATCCTGCAATAATAGCTAAAATATATTGTACTAGTGAAATGGGTATTATCAATGAATAATTAATAAGGTAAACAATAATAAATCATGTTTTGAATCATTTTCATTTAAAGGTATCAAATTTAAATTTTCTTAACTTAATTAATATCATGAAGTTTTAAACAAATGTATAAAGATATCGAAGTAGTTTTCGATGAATCTTCTGAGAAATATGATTATAACGTATTAAAAAACTTATCGAGACGCTTAATGTATTATTTCATAATTGAATATTTGCTAATGAATTTTAAGAAAGAGGAAATTGTTTTAGATTTGGGATGTGGAACAGGTTTAGAAGCAATACCCCTTGCTAAAAAAGGAATAAACATTGTAGCTGTTGATGTTTCTCAAGGCATGCTTCAAATATTAAAAAGAAAGATTGAAAAATATCAGATTAAAAATATAAAAATTCATAAGTTAGCAATTGGCGAGATCAGTAGTTTAATAAAAATTTATGGTGAAGAAAGCTTCGATGGTGCGTATTCAATTTTTGGTCCATTAAATAGTGAACCAAATATTGCAAAGTTTTCATATTCTTTATTCAAATTGCTTAAACCAAAGGGTAAATTTGTAGCTTCCATCATAAATAGATGGTATATATACGATATGTTAAAGTTTAAGCCTAGAATGGAGTTTGGTAAATATAAAGATATATTGTTTAAATATTACACACCGTTTGAATTTATTCTCAGTTTCAAAAACTTTAGATTGAATGAGATTTTAGGTATAGGAATATTTCTTCCACAACCAAAATCAATTATTAAGAATGAAAAGTTAATTAATATACTTTTTAAATTAGACAAACATATTTCTAAAAGATTTCCCTTCAAGTATTTAGGAACAGATTTTATCGTTAATTTTTATAAATGAAGATATTTTCTTTCTTACATTTAATTTTTGAAATAAAAAATTTTAAAATAACAATAGCTTTTGAAAGAGCTCTAATTTTTGAAAACGTAGGCTATGTTTATATCAAATACATTAAAAGCTTAGAGAAACATTTTCTAAAGCTTAAAGGAAGATTCATTGAAGCAAAAGTGATAAAGAATGGCGAATATTTTTATTATAAAGGTTACGTTCCTTATTGGATTCCAGCTTTAACTAATTCTGTGTTTATCTACAACAGTGATTTTAAAAGGTATAAGGGAACAATATATTATAGAACTTCTAAGCCAGTTTTTGGCTTCTTCATTTTTGGAAAAAGATTTGATGAATTAGCTTGCATTAGATTGTTTGATGATGGGAACGTTAGGAACTTTAAAATTATACTAAGAATTAAATGAATCCTAAAGTAGCTATATTAATAATTAATCATAATGGAGTTAAAATTTTACAGGATAAATTCGTAGAATGTATTAAGAGTGCCTTAGATTTAAACTATCCTTGCGACGTTTATGTTATTGATAATTCCTCTAATGATGAAAGTATTGAATATTTAAATCGTTTTTATGTAAAGTTAATTAAGCTTGAAAGAAACTATGGATTTTCTGCAGGTTATAATTTAGGATTGATGAGAATTAAAGAAAAATATGATTATATTGTCTTAATGAGTAACGATTACATTATTCAAAATGAAGATTGCATAAAAGAAATGCTAAAAGTTTTTGAGAATAATAATAGAATTGCATCCTTGCAATGTATTAATTTAAGAGAAGATGGTACACATATTTCTGATGTATCAGGCTTCTTTGATGTTTATTTTAATAGCATAGCTAGATTTAGAGGATTTAAAGTTGATGAATATCCTGAAAAATTATCTTATGTTTCATTTAATGTAGGAGCTTTTGTGGCCTTTGATTTAAAGAAGCTAATGAATATTAGCAGATTTCCATTCTTATTTGAGCCCTATTATTTCATAGATTTTGATGATGTTGAACTTGGTTTGTACATTTGGAGTCAAGGGTATTTTTGTGCCGTTGCACCAATTATAGGAGGAATACATTTAGAAAGCAAAACGATAGATAGACGATCATTGTTTAGGAGATATACTGCAAGTAGAAATAAAGTTTTATGTTACAGAAAATTTTGGAATTTTAAAGAACTAAGATTTAAATTACGTTTTTCTTTTTTAAAGAATGTTGCATTTAACTTAGGTAATAAATACTCAATAAAAGGATATTATGACGGATTAAAGAGCAAGTATTTTTATAGATTTTCATGCGAATTCTATCCTCTTCTAATTAACATTAAAATTAGCAATAGGTTTAACATTTTAAAATGTAAAGCTGAAGGTTTATTGGAAAAATTATTCATAACGGATGAAGAAATAAAAAAATCTGATAAAAAATTCTTAGTAAATTTTAAATTATGAAGCATTCAAAGTCTTTTTCACATTTTTTCTAATTATATCGTTTAAGTATGCATCAATAATCATGCATCTGCTTTTCCAATTGTATTTACCAGATGGAATACTGAGATATTTCAATATCAAATTTGTTGTTCTGTTAAAAATCTTCTCAGGAATCGTTTCTCGTTTAAACAGTCTTCTCATACTTATTTCGATTTTAGTCTTTCGAATGAAAAATCTCAATGCAGATTGAGGCATATCACTTTTGAACAATAGCTTATTTTCATTTGGTTCTTCCCATTCAGCATCAGGATCATCGACCATATCTACAAGATTGTACAGTTTTGTACCTGGTAAAGGATATGCAATCGTAAAACTAAATTCATCAGGCATAATCTCTTTCATTAAATTAAGAGTTTTGAGTAAATATTCAAATCTTTCACCAGGATAGCCTACCATAACAAAAGTGTGAATTCTAATGCCTGCTTTCTTTGTCATCAAAAGACCTTTTTTCATCGTTTGTACTTTCATGTTTCTATTCATCGCATCGAGCATTTCTTGCGAACCGCTCTCAAGGCCGTAAAATATTTGTTCGCATCCAGACTCTTTCATAAGCTTTAGCATTTCTTCATCAACTCTATCAGCTCTTGTTAAGCAGCTCCATTTAAATTTAAGACCTCTATCCAATATTTCATTACATAGTTCAATTGTTCTTTGTCTATTTATAGTAAAAACATCATCTGTAAACCAAATTCTATCAAAACCAAGTTTTACCGTTAATTCTTCAAGCTCATCAGCTACATTTTTAGCACTTCTATATGTATATCTTCTTCCAAAGGGAGCAACCGGATTGCTACAATAATTGCAAGCATAAGGACAACCTCTGCTCGTAATTATTGAAGCCATTGCAAATCCATAATCTTCTAACCATGTTTCTCTGTATCTCTCTACATCTATCAATGTTCGATCAGGAGCACCAATTCCATCTATGTTTCTTATAAATTGTCTATTCTGTGTTCTTATTAATTTATTTCCTTTTTTATATGCTATTCCTTTAACATCTAAAGGTTCTTCTTCTTTGATTATACATTTAGTTAATTCCTTTATTGTTTCCTCACCTTCCCCAATTACAACGTAATCTGCACCAAATTCTAAATATTTTTCAGGTCTAAGAGATACATCAGGTCCTCCGCATACGATAGGAATGTTTAATTTTTTTGAAAAGAAATGAATTCTTTTACAAATCTTGTATATGTAATTTTAGAAGTAATACCTATGATCTTTGGCATCTCGCTTTTTATTTCTTCTTTGGCTTCTTCAACTGAACTTAAAAACGTGCAATCTAATACTTTTACTTTATAATTAGCATTCTTTAAAGATTTTCCTATATATAAAATTCCTAGGGGCTGAAATGGCCCTCTTTTTTCTCTTTGCGTAGGATCATGCTTGATGAAATAGGGATAAATTAAAAGACAATCCAAACTCATAATTAAATGCTATTTTATCATATAAAAAAGCTTTAATTAAAAATAGAATAATTTTGATTATTTTTCACATGATTTACTATGAAGATTTAGTAAATAAAATTCTAAATGCTTCAGATCCTTATATAGCTCTTAATGAAAATGTAATTGTTAAAAATAATGAAATAAAAATAAAGGATAGCTCATTTAATTTCAAAAAATTATTAGCCATTGCAATAGGAAAGGCCTCATTAAAAATGATAAAATGGGCTATTGAGAAATTGAAACCCATAAAGTCAATAGTTGTTACTCTTGAAAAAGATGTGAAATTGGATAATGTTGAAGTAATAGAATCTACACATCCAAATCCAACAGAAAAAAGTATTGAGGCTGCAAAAAGAATAATCGAAGCATTGAAATATGAAGATTATGATTTAGCTTTATTCTTAATTTCAGGTGGAAGTTCAGCTATGGTTGAGTTACCTACTATATCATTAGAAGACTATATTAAAACAAATAAAGTATTATTAAAATCTAAGTTAAATATCCATCAGATTAACATTGTTAGAAAACATTTATCAAAAATTAAGGGTGGTAGGCTTGCCTTATATTCTAAGTCTCCTATAATATCTTTAATTGTAAGCGATGTTCTTGAAAACGATCCCTCAGCTGTTGGTAGCGGGCCTACTTGTGAGGATAATTCAACTTTTAAGGATGCCTATCAAATCGTTAAAGTTTTAAGTATTCCAAACAGTGCTAAGAATTACATAATTAGGGGTATGAATGGAGAATACGAAGATACTCCCAAATATTTACCAAAAGCTAAAAGTTTTATCATACTCGATAACATGTCTGTTTTGAAGAAAATTAAAGGAGATTTGGACAATTCTTTAATTTTAACTTCTCAACTAAATGGAGAGAGTAGAGAAGTTGCTAAATGCATTGCTTCAATTGTAAATTCAATTATTGATTATGGAATTCTATTGAAGAGGCCTTGCAATTTGATATTGGGAGGAGAGCCTTATGTAAATGTAAAAGGAAAAGGTAAAGGTGGAAGGAATAGTGAATTCGCACTTTCCTTTTTAGAATCAGCTTCAAAAAAGGCTAAATGGAAGCTATTAGCATTTGCTACAGATGGAATTGATGGAAATAGTGATTATGCAGGTTGCATAGCAACAAGCGAAATGGAATTGGAAAACATAAATGATTATTTTGAAAACAATGATACTTATTCTTTTTTCGAGAAATATAACTCAGTAATAAAAACAGGTAAAACTGGAACAAACGTAAATAATGTGTATGTAATTTCTATCGATGCTTAAATTACTAATAATGTCCGATATTCATTATGGAAGCAAATATAGCTTATTTGATTTTGAAATAATTGAAAACGAACTACCAAATTTTATCGTATTAAATGGTGATATTGTAGACGTACCAAATTTAAAGCTATTTGCTGAATTTATTAATGAATATGCTTCTTATTTTCCAATAAGCAAGACTTGCATATTGTTGGGTGATAATGAATATTTGAATGATAGCTTAAGTATAGCCAAATATGCAAAGAATCTTGAAATAATGAACAAAGAACTTTCCTTTTTCACAATTGGCAATATGTTTTTTCTGACCTCCTCCCCGCCTGGAAGGGCGAGGGTTCCCTTAGGACGGATCATAGGTTTGTGGTTTACCGCCTTCATCTTCACAACTTCATAGCTAGTGGGTGTTTCCACCCACTCCATTCCATTGGTCCAGCGGTAGATCACGGGCTGGGTCTTCAGCCCATTACTCCTATCCCTCACCACGGAGATCCCCCTATCCGTGGATCTTAGGGACTCGGGGATATGTAAAATATTTATCGCACCATTTAAATCAGCATTTATAACTTTCCCCACACGGGGACACTTGAATAAACCACGTTTAATACGCCCACTTTCATGGGCTTCCCCGCATAGGGAACAAGTCTTAGAAGTGTAGGATTCGTCTACCTTAACTACTCTCATTCCCAGTTCTTCCCCAACTTCCTCAAAACGCTTAATAACGTAACTATAGTTCCAAAAGTTAACAATGAGCTTATTACCGTGATTCCTAGATATCTCCTTAGGATAACCAATAACAACTTCACTTATACCCTTCTCCTTCAACTCCTCCATTATTTTCCTAACCATACTATTCAGAGAGTGCCTAAGAAACCTCCTTCTCTTATCGTATAATAATTTCAATTTCCTACTCCTACTTTGTTTATACTTAGTTAAAACCTTCTGAACCTTACTTATTCTCCTGTTATAATACTCATATTGAGAGAGAACACCACCCTTGAAAACATACCAAGTGCCATCTTCAACATAAACTGTAGCTAAATTAACGATTCCCAAATCCACAGAAGCCCTCAAGTTACCTTTAACTTTCTCTTCATCTTCAACTTCAACTGGAATATGAGCATACCAACTCCTCCTACCCTCATCATAAATTATCTCTAACCTACCTTGTTTTACATGCCACTTTAGCTTCTCTTTAAACCTTAAGGCTAGCTTGAAGTACTTCAGATAAATAACCCTCTTGCTTTCATTAACTTCATAACGGTCGTTCCTAATGAGGATTATTAGCTTGTATTTTCCCTCCTCACTCTTCCAGTAGCCTGGAGGTCTTGGTTTGAACCACTTTTGGTAATTTCCCTCCCTTCTTTTCCTCGATTAGTGAGAAGAAGCTCCTCCAGTCCTCAGCGTTCTTCCTAGCAACTTGTTGTGCGTTAACTTTTAACACTTGTTTATACTTCTCATATACTTCCTTTTCTGTCTTGGCAAAGTCTACCCTTTCCCCTTTCCTGAACTGTTGTACCCTTGACCAGTTCACTTCGTTCCAGCACTTGGCAGTAGTTATGCCTAGTTCCTTCAGCTTCTCATGTGTTTCCTTATCTACGACGAGTTTAACTACGTTAGTCCTTTTCACCTTCATTCACCCATTGCTCTTCAATGTATTTCCTTATGGTCTCACTTGATACGTTTCCGGCTGTTGAAACGAAGTAGCTCCTAGTCCAGAGTTTTACCTTAGTGTATCTTCTTAGCTCTGGGAATTTCTTCAGTACTAGCCTAGCTGATTTCCCCTTAAAGTAGTTTGCTAGGTATGATGGTGAGTATCTAGGTGGGCAGTTTACGAATAAGTGTATGTGGTCTGGCATCACTTCTAGGACTATTATTTCACAACCTAATTCCTCTGCGATAGATTTCAAGACATCTTTAATGTATTCAGCTATTTCACCAACTAAGATATCTCTACGGTACTTAGGAATCCATACAAAATGGTAGTTACATAGGTATTTTGCATGCCTCGTCGACTTATATTCTACAATACTTTAAAGTATTCAGAAATTTTTAAACTTTACCCCACCCTGAAGGGCGAGGCTTGTCGTTCATTTTGTCATGGAAATATAAGTAATAACATAGTACTTGAAAGATTAGGTATAGAAGTTATAAAATTTTCCAATAAGTTTAATAAAGAGTTCATACCTAAATTAGCAAGCTCGTTTATAAGATGGAGATTCAATCTAAATAAAGATTCATTTTTATTCATGGGACATTTGCACTATTTAAATAAAATCGGCAATGATGTATTTTGCGGGACATTTAAACTTAACTCACTATTATATGAAAGAAATGAATCTTTAGGTTTTGTGAGGATAATAACTAATCATAATTTTATTGTGAAAGAAATAAATTTAGTTCATATATAATTTTGTTTTATGCCAATTTCAAAGAGATTAAAATAAAGATCTTATCGAATTTTGTTATATTTTTGTATTAAAAATATATACTCTTGTACCTCTTCTTTCCCAACAACTAATCTTGCATCTGTTCCTATTAACACTGAATGTCAAAAATTTTAAGAGTGTTAATAAATTTAAGTGCAATATTGAGTTCGGTCATTTTATTAATATTTGGTGATAAAATCTTTTAGACATTAACAAATTAAATATCTAAAGAATATCATAATATTAATGCTTAGAAGGAGTAAAAGAAGATTTTTAGTTATTTTCATAAGCGTTTTTTTATTTACCTTGTTAACAATGATATTAACTTTTATCCTTTTTATGAGCATAAATTTAGGATATAATTTGTCGAGTAATTTAAGCACAGCTATTTCTATCGTTGCCTTAGGTGTCTTTTTATTTATATTAAGAAAACAAATCGTTAAAAAAGAGTAGTTTTTTGGTTAAATTAGTTTTCTACCTTCAGCTTTTGGCAATGCTACAAGTGTTTCTGTTTGAGCAATATTAGATAATTTCATAAAAAATGAGGCTACAACCTTTTCGTTGGGAGCTTCCAATACTATGACATTATCATAACGACCAAGAGTGTAGAAATCCTGTAAAACCTTTAGTCCTTGTTTGGAAAATTCTTTTTCTGCATCATCGAAGGCTTTAAAATCTTCTTGTGTTAACTTCTTTCTAAACTTAACCAAAGTTACAAAATACACATTTTTTATTATTCCTTAAATTTTATAAAAAGATATCTTAAAATCTATGGATTTTATTTTATGAATAATCAATGAAATTAAGAAAAGTACTAATCTTTACGCTCATAATTTTATTAATATCTATAATTCTAAGCAATTCAATTGCTACATATGGTCAAATTTCAAGCAATTCTTATCTTTCTTTATTTGAAAAAGCCTTTAAAAGCGTGTATATGCTGAACTAAATGGTGGAAATATATCTAGCTTGTATAATCAATTAAATTATTCTCTAACGCTCTATCAAGAATCTATTACGCAAAACCAAAGCAAATTATTGGAAAACGCTACAAGTGTACTCAATAATGTTATAAAAAATGCAAGCTTAGTTGAGCAACAAGAAATAGCCTATAAGAATTATTTCCTAACAATAACTATCGTTGAAATATTAATATTGGTTGTATCGGGTTACTTAGTATACAAATACCTACCACACTTACTGCTGTATTTTTGGCTATGGATGTATAGAAGATGGAAAGTGGTTAAAAAGTGAATTTATGAAAGATAATTTTAAGCTTAGATCTTTTTTCTCAAATATTATTTTTTAGCAACTCGTTGCATTTTATTTTAAATTTCTCTTTTAACATGAGTTGTTATTAAATCTTCTTAGCTGGTTCTTTATGAGAGCTATCATAAATTTGCTTCAAACATATAAGTTAAAAGTATTTAATTATAGCTAGAATTTTTTGAATTTTTAATGATATGAAAGTATTATTGTTATATAAATCTCATCACAATAATATAATCCGAAACATTTAATTGAAGCCTTTAATTATTTATTTTTTAGTAATAAAGTAACCTTACGAGATAAATTAATTTAGAAGTTAGCTTTTATACTATTTGTATAAAAAGTATTGGGAAATGAGCATTTCACCAGAACTGTATGAATTAATTATTAAGATTGTAGATGAGAGAGTAAAAGAGATAAAAGTAACTAGAGAAGAATATGATAAGCTTAAAAGAAGTGTTGATAGATTATCAAGAGCTGTCCAGAACTTAATTAATGCACAAAAAAGAACAGAAGAAATAGTCAAAGAATTAGCTTTAGCCCAAAAAAGATCAGAAGAAGAGCTTATAAAGGTTGAAAATGCAATTGCTGAACTAACAGAAGTTCAGAAAAGATCAGAAGAAAGACTATCAAAATTAGAGGATAAAGTTGGTAAATTAGAAGACAGAACTTCTAAGTTAGAAGATAAAACTGCAAAATTAGAAGAAGCAATCATCACACTAACAGAAGTTCAGAAAAGATCAGAAGAAAGACTATCTAAACTAGAAGATCGAACTGCAAAATTAGAAGACAGAACCTCTAAACTAGAAGAAGCAGTTTTAGCTTTAATAGAGGCTCAAAAGAAATTTGAAGAAAGGATCACCAGGTTAGAAGAAGCTATGCAACAACTAATTATTACTGTTGAGAAATTATCTAAAAATATTATTGAATTGAATAAGCAAGTTTCAGCTCTAGGAGAAAATTATGGTTTTGCTTTAGAAGATATTGGTCGAGCTGTTTTACCAAGCTGGATATATCAAAATCTTGGCATAAAAGTTGAATCTATTGAGAGAAGGTTCTTTTATATTGATAATGAAGAAATCGAAGTTAATCTGTATGCGGAAGGAATGAAGGGAGAAGAAAAAGTGGTTATAATAATTGAAGTCAAATCTAGAATATATCAAAGCGATGTTGAAAAATTTTACGCAGAGAAATTTGTTAAAGTTTCTAAACTTTTAAATATGAAGACTTTAGGAATACTTTTCGGATTCTTTATTCATCCTAAAGCCCATGAAATTGCTAAAAATTATGGTTTCAATTTAATAACAGCATACGGCGGTAAATATTAGAATTTTATCTTTTAAAAAATTAAGTTGAGATCTTGAATTTTTCAAACAGAGCTGAACACTGCCATAAATATTGAGACCCTCTCCCATCGATTCGCTCTTATAACAGATCATCGAACTTTTTCCTACATCTTTCAAAGAATGAATTGCCTTTGAAATATCGATTCCATTTTCATTATAAACCTTTGAACTTTTAGTTGCTATACAAATTACATCTAATTTAATTCCAATACTTTCTAGCTCATCTCTTTTATCAATCTATATTTTGGCAAAAGATTTTCCGACGTTTCCAAATTCTACGATGCAAGCCTTTAAATTAACAGGAGAATCAGCTCTCGATAAAGACTTAAAATAAATGTTATTTAAATTTTGATTTTTAAGCATATTTTCTGTGATTAATTTACAGGCATTAATAAACGCTCTTATTTTAATATTCCTAAAAGAATAATTCAAAAACAGATTAATCAATTAAATATTTATTTTATAATTTTTTGTATGTATTTATCCATGTAAAAATTTTATCATATATTTAATATCCCTATTTTTCCAATATAAAGAATACTCTTAATTTTAGCTGAGAGAAATCCGGTTATTCAAGAAATAAACTCTTGCTCTTTTCATGTGAAGATGATGCTAGTTTAAATACATCGAGATTAATCTCACTATAAATACAGAAGAAAGAGCAAAAAAGAGTTTACAAGAATGAAAATTTCGCCCTTTTAGTGCAGTAAGCGAGTCAGTTGATAGTATTAAGAGGATAAATGATAGAAACTTTATGATTTAACTGAAATTATTAACAATTGCTCTCTAAGTTTGCTACGTATTCCCATATTCTCCCTTTTCTCTTAAATTTTTTCCTGATCTCCTTATATTTTTGAATAACTTCCTTCATGAATTCCTTATCTCCGCATAATATTTTTCCATCCTCTATAATTTCTAATATAAATGTAGAACCTTCTTCTAACTTTTTAAGAAAAACTTGAGTATTCATTGCTACAGGCATAACTTTAGGTAATTGTAAATTATAAACCATTGCAAAACCTTCCCTAGGATCAATAGGAAAAACGTCAGATACTACTAAAACATCAACATCACTTTGATTGGTATAATCTCCTCTAGCATAGGAGCCGAAAAGAATGACAAGTTTGGGATTAAACTTAGAGTATATGTCACACAGATTTTCCGACAATTTCTTTCACCCATGTTAGAATTCTCCTACCGCATTCCAAACAAGATATAGCATCATCTTTATTATAATAGTCGGCTGGTGCTCCTTGATCATAAACGTCGGGATAGCGTGAAGGGATATAATGTTTATCAAGTTCTTGAGCGCATTTTAGTATCTCAGCAGGAACTGAAATAGATAAAGACTGTAAAAGGAAAGTAACAGAGTGACCTCTTATCTCCTTATGAAAATAGCTTAACAAAGCTTTAACAGATTTTTCAGCAACTTGTTGAGCCTCATAACAAACTTCCTCATAAAGCTCATTTTGGAAGTTGATTTCCGCAGACTTAAGATTTCTTTCTGCCTGTCTTAGCCAATCAAAGTACCGACTTACCACGAAATATATTAAAACCAAAGAGTTTATTAAATTATTAATACCTTATTCTTCATGTGGCTAGGCACTGTATAACGAATCTGGTAACTTTATGAAGGACAAGAAGCTGTTCGTAATTGGCAAACCTATGATCCACTTTGAGAGAACCCCGCCCTGGAAAGGGCGGTAAGATTGTCAGGAAGATTTCTTTCTCCGCTTTTAAACTTTGCAATGAATCGATTAAGTATAACAGAAAAATAAAATATGAATAATGAGTATCACAGTTCATCTTAAATCTACCACTCCGTATACATGATAAATTGGGAATCGCTGAACTTTCTATAAAGGAACAAGGTATAACTAGATGGAGGAAAGAGGAATTTGGAAACAGTTAAAATTTAATTTTTAATTAAATAATTGCTATATTTCAAATAACAAAAATGAGAAATTTTGATTTTATTTAACTATTTTTATTCTTCTAATTCCCTTATCTGTCCAGTTACATAACCTGTATTGTTAATCTTCTCCCTTATTTCTCTTTCTATTTTATTTAAATTAATCTTATCATTTATCTCAATATATGCTAGACCATCATTAAGATTAACTTCTATATTTATAATACCCTTGATTTTCTTTAAACTATTCTTCACATTAATTGCACAACCCTCACATTCCATACCTTTGATTTCTATCATCAATCTTTTCATATTTAGTTATTAGCAAGAGTTTCTTATAAATAGCTAGCTTAATCATTATTTACTAACTTTATTAGAATTGAAAGTCTTGCTCTTAAGGACGGGAGAGGTGGTCAGCTGAACTAAGTATAGGGCAATCATAGTGGCCAGTGTAATCTGCTGCCCATCTAAGCAATGGTATTACAGCTTTCCTTAATCTTTTACCTTCAACTGTTAACGAATACTCAACTCTAGGGGGTGAAGAATTAATTATAACTTTTTTGGCCAGTCCCATGCTTTCCACTTGTTTTAATATATCAGATAAAGCTTTAGGACTAATTCCATTAATTCTTTTTAATATACCATTAAAACCAATCTTTTCTTCAATTCCTATTACGTTTAAAGTTAGAAGAAACCATTTTCTTGAAATGATGTTTATAGTTCCAATCAGCGGGCATACTTCTTTTGTAGCTTTATTAGTCTTAAGCATGTTACTAACTATAAACTTTATAGTATATATACTTTTCTAATTAACTAACATATATGAATCAAAGTAAGGAGGTAAAAGTAACTAAGTTTTATGTGGGAGGAATGGCCTGTAGTTTTTGTGCCTCAACAATAGAGAAAGGGCTAAGTAAGATCAACGGTGTAGAATCCGTCAAAGTTTTTATGGAATCAGGAGAGGCTATAATCAAACATGATAAATCCTTAGTTAATGAAGAATTAATAAAGAAAGAAATAGAAAAATTAGGTTATTATGTTTTTGATAAAACTTTCGACTCATTGACTGTATTAAAAGATTCTAGGAGAAGAGCTTTAATAAGCTGGTTGTTAACAACATTCTCATTTATACTAACTTTACCTATGATGATACCAATATACATATTACCTTTCTATACGTTTTATATTAATATACTAATTGTAACGTTTAATTTAGCATATATTGCATCACCTATTCATGAGGGTGCTTTAAATGCATTAAGGAAAGGAATTTTGAATGAACATGTTTTATATGGAATATCTGGAATATCTGCATACATTTTGGGTCTCCTAGGTATTCTATATCCTAATCTCAGGGAATTCCTTTTCATCTCTGCTCTACTTACCTCTTTGCATTTAACATCAGGATGGATGGGTGCTATATTAAGATATAAAGTAGAAAAAGCTTTGTCCAAAATTATAGATCTTAGACCGCCAGTAGCCCATTTAATTGATGGCCGTGTTATTCCTATAACCCAACTTAAACAAGGAGATATAATTATTATTAAGCCTGGTGAGAAGATACCATTAGATGGAGTAGTAATAGATGGAGAATCTGAAATATCTGAGGCTATAATAACCGGAGAATCTGAGCCAGTAATTAAAAGATCTGGAGATACTGTGATAGGGGGTTCTACTAACGGTAATGGATATTTAACGGTCAAAATATCTCAAGACTACTCTAGTAGCTACCTAACTAGAATTCTAGGCTTAGTAAACAACGTTAAACAAGAAAAATCCAGAATGTTAACATTTTTTGATAAGATCATAGATAAAATATGGGTTCCTCTTGTTTTGGTAATTTCTTTTTCAACATTTTTAGGCTGGTTAATCATAGGTTCATGGGAATATGGATTAGTGAATGCGTTATTAGTTATGGTTATAGGTTATCCTTGTGCAATAGGTTTCTCTTATCCTTCAGTTGGTCTTTCATTATATGAAAAGTATATAAATCGTGGAATTCTTGTAAAAAACATTAACATTTTAGAAAAATTCAGTAATATAAAAGCGATGATTTTAGATAAGACTGGAACTCTTACTTTTGGTGTCCCGACAGTAAAGAGGTTCTATGGTGATATTAAAGCTTTAGTTTATGCGGCATCTATCGAGAGATTCTCTTCTCATCCTATAGCAAAAGCTATAGTACACTACGCTGAAAGAATGAATCTTAGATTTTTGGAAGTAAAAAATTTTAGAGAAATTGTTGGAAAGGGTGTAATAGGAGAGGTGGAAGGAAACGAAGTATTTGTTGGAAGAAGAGAAATCATAGATTGCAACGGAAGAGAAGATATAAAACATAATGAGGACATAAACATAATAGTTTGTGTCAACGGAAGAATAAAAGGCGGATTTGAAATTAAGGATGACCTTAGAAGTGATTCTGAAAAGTTTGTGAAAGAAATTAAAAAACTCGGAATAAAGCCAATAATTCTTAGTGGAGACAAGGAAAATATAGTTAAAGCAATTGCAGAAAAAGTTGGTATAGAGGAATATTATGGCAGTCTATTGCCACAAGATAAGGAAAAAATAGTGAAGGTTATTAAAAGGAAATTAAACGGGAATGTAATGATGATTGGAGACGGGGTTAATGATAGCTTAAGTTTGGCACTTTCTGACATATCGGTTGCTATGGGCAATGCTATAGATATATCTAAAAATGTAGCAGACATCATACTAATAGGCAATAATTTTAATTCCTTGCTTACGATGATAAAAAGGAGAAGTAGGTTAAGTAAAGCTGCACCGATAAATGTCATTGTAGCGTTATCTTATAATGCAATAGGAATTCCATTAGCAATATTAGGTTTGTTAAGTGGGTATTTAGCAATGCTAATAATGATATTAAGTTTAATTTCAGTATTCACAAATGCTAGATTTACTACAATATATGCGTAATTATATTATATGGCAGAACATTTAAAGAGAAATTCTTTAGATTTTTTAGCAGAAGCAGAGATTGATATTAAAAACGAAAAATATAATTTAGCAATGTTTCATCTTGAACAGTCATTGCAACTTGCTCTTAAGTATATCTTATTTCAATTTAAGGGAAGTTTCGAAAAGACTCATGATGTTTTAAGACTATTAGATGAAGTTATAGAGTTAAGCAAAAATGTCAATTTAAGAAAAATCAGAAATGAGGAAACAATCACGCTAGCGGTAATTAGAGAATCATATATAACATCTAGATACTTTCCTTATTCTGTAGATAAGTCTGTTGTTGAGAGAGCATATAATGTAGTTAAAGTGATTTTAAATGAGCTCAGATTATTGGAGTAAAAGAAAGGAAATTTTAACTCATGCAAGAGATTATGTTAAGGAAATAAAGAAGATATGCGTAAATGAGATTGATAAGAATTGCAGAGTAATTCTTTTTGGATCAATTGCTAGAGGCAATCATAGAATAGATAGTGATATTGATGTTCTAATAATTACCGAACTTGCAAACGATGTATGGAAAAGAGCGGAAATTGCAGTAAAAATTCACGCAAGATTGGGATTTACCGACCCGTTAGAGCTTCATATAGTCACTCCAAAAATTTATGAGGAATGGTACAAGAGATTTATAGACGTTTATGAGGAATTCTAAGATCAATTAGAGTATAAGGAGCCTTCATATAAAGGGTTGCCAACCCTAAATCTGGATTCTAATAAGAATCCTTCATTTAAATTAAACAATTGCAATACTGAATGCTCCTTCCTAAGTCCCATTAGGCTCTCTATCGAGCTTAGGAGGAGCGTCACTGAATTTCCTAAGAAAAATTTTTCTTTTAATTATTTAAGCCTTTTCATCCCCGCCCTAAAGGGCGATGCTTTCATTTATGTAAAGAGTTTGAATTTAAGCCAATGTATATATGTGATGAATGCTTTGGAGCTTTAGATATTATTTATGACTTGGAAAGAATAGAGTTGAATAAAGATGAATTAAGAGATAGAGAGAATGTAATGTGGAAATATGAAGAACTTCTTCCTTTTAAACCTATTGAAGAAATATATTCGTTAAAGGTCGGTTTCACCCCTTTGATTAAAGCAAAGCTTTTAGCCAGCAAGCTAGGATTAAAAGAGTTGTACATAAAAAATGATTGCTTAAATCCTACTTATTCATTTAAAGACAGACCTGCAGCTTTAGGAGCTACAGCAGCAATATCTTTTAGAATGAAAGCATTAGGTTGTGCTTCTACTGGTAATTTAGCAAGCGCCACAGCTGCATATGCTGCAAGACTTGGCTCGCCTTGCTACATATTTGTTCCGAATGGAATAGAATATGCAAAGATTTCTCAAGCCCAAACTTATGGAGCGAAGATAATTATGGTTGAAGGAACTTATGATGATGCAAATCGCTTAGCCATGCAAGCTGCTGAACTTTTCAATATAGGAATGGTAAACATAAATTTAAGACCATATTATGTTGAAGGTTCCAAAACATTAGCTTTCGAAATTGCAGAACAACTAAATTGGGAAGTTCCTGATGTAATAATAGTTCCTACAGCTAGTGGAGCACTTTTCAATGCAATATGCAGAGGATTTGAACAATTACTTAAAATTGGCTTAATTAAAGAATTGCCTGAAAAGCCTGTTGTAGCTCAAGCAGAAGGAAGTAATCCAATTTCTAAAGCTTTCAAAGAAGAAAAGGATCATATCGAAATAATAGAATATCCTAAAACTATTGCACATAGTTTAGCAATAGGAAATCCTGGTGATGGAATCTATGCACTCAAAAGGTTAAAGGAAAGAGGTGTTGCTGAAGATGCTAGCGATGAGGAAATATTAGAAGGAATGAAATTACTAGCTGAATGTGAAGGAATATATGCAGAACCTGCAGGAGGTGTTGTGATTGCTGTCTTAAAGAAACTTGTTGAAGCAGGCAAAATAAAAGAAGATGAAAAAGTTATTTGCTTGATAACAGGAAGTGGTTTGAAAGCGCCTGAAGCATTAAAATGTAAGCTTGAAGAACCTATATTGATAAAGCCTTAAATTAAATACCTAGAAAAATGGCTAAAGTAGAAGTTTTCATCCCTTCATCTATGAGAAAAGATAAAAGTATTTCAAAAATACAAATCGAAGCATCAAATTTAAGAGAATTAATTGAAGAATTGAATAAAAATAAGATAATAGAAAAGGAAAGATTGCTCGATGAAAAAGGAGAAATTAAAAGGTTAATTAACATATATATTAACGGCAAAATAGAAAGAAATCTTCATGCTAAGTTGAATGATGGAGATGAAGTTAGCTTTATCCCTATTGTAACAGGTGGTTGAAATGGAGCGAAACCTAGAAAGATATGCTAGGCAAATAATGCTTTCAAGCATAGGTATTGAAGGTCAAGAAAAGATTTTCAAAGCAAAGATATGTCTTATAGGATTGGGAGGTTTAGGATGTCCTATTTCACAACAATTAGTTTCAATGGGAATAGGATTTTTAAGGATTGTAGATAGAGATGTGGTTTCAATAACTGATCTGCATAGACAATATCTTTATAAGCCAGAAGATGCAGGTAAGATGAAAGTAGAAGTAGCATTTGAAAGACTTAAGGCATTAAATCCTGAAGTAGAAATAGATCCTATGCCAATTGCAATAACTGAGTACAATGTTGAAGAAACGATAAAAGACTTTGATCTTGTTATTGATAGCACGAATTCTATAAGAGCAAGGTATTTAGTTAATAGGGCTTGTTAAAAGCTAGGTATACCTTATATTTATGGTGCAGCCATAGAGAATCAAGGGCGCTTTCACTGTTTTGCCAGGTAAAACAGCATGTTTAGAATGCATATATCCAGGTCTTAAGGATGAAGATTTACCTAAATGTGCAGTTGTTGGCGTCCATCCTTCTGTTCTTGGCATAATAGCTAGCATTCAAGTAAGTGAAGCAATTACATTAATAACAGGAAAAGAGTCGATATTAGCGAACAAGCTCCTTCTTGTAGATTTGAATAGCCTTTCTTTCGATATTTTGAATTTAAAGAGAACAGAACAATGCCCTGCTTGTAGCAATTATCCTAATGTTGAATTAATTAGTTATACAGAAAGTTATGAAATAGGTTGCGCAAGAGAGGGTCAAGGAGTATTTTATTTATATCCTTCGAGCAAAATTAGTTTGAATTTGGTAAAGCCTCAGGATAAATTAAACAATGAGGGATATAAGGTTTTGAGTAAAAATAAGCTCTCAATAAATTTTGAACCTGAAAAAGGAATTAAAATGAGCATCAGTAGCGAGGGATTCTGCGTCGCACAAGTAAGTTTTGAACTAGCTTCACAAAAAGATATTGAAGCTAAATTAATAGGAATTTATAAAAAAGTCCTTCTTTAAGAATGAAAAGACTAAGAATAATTACTCCTGCTTCAAGTGCTAATCTAGGTCCTAGTTTCGATGTATTTGCAATCGCTTTAGAAGAACCTTTCGATGTAGTTGAAGTTGAATACCAAGCGTCTGAGAGAGTGAAGATAGAACTTCAATTAGAAGGTAAATATCCTGTTCCAAGAACATTAAGCGAAAATGTGTTGACTGCTTTATTGTTAAATATCATGGATGAATACGATTTGAAAGGAAATCTCAAAATAAGATTGCAGAAAAACATACCTGTAGGAATGGGGCTTGGAAGTAGCGGAGCTTCGTCTGTTGCTTCAGTCTTGATAGCATGTAATATATTTGATTTAAAACTAAGCCAAAAGGAAATTATCCATTTAGCTGGAGAAGGAGAAAAAATGATAGCAGGCTCGCCGCATTATGATAACGTTACTGCATCGTTATTAGGAGGATTTGTAATCGTACCGAGTAAAGATTCAGAACCTATTAGATTAGATCTAGATAATAATTTGAGACTATCTATAGCTATGCCTAAGATTGATTTACCTCTTAAGAAAACAGAATTTGCTAGGAAAATATTACCTCAAAGTGTTTCTTTAAAACAAATGTGCGAAAATATCTCTAAAGCAAGTAGGATCATTTACGCCTTTATTTCAAAAGATTATTCACAATTAAAGAGCGCAATAAATGATGAAGTGATAGAAATCCATAGAACTAAGTTCATTCCTGCTTATGAAGAAGTAAGAAATGCTGCATATGAAAATGGTGCCTTTGGAGCTTGTCTTAGCGGAGCTGGCCCTTCTATTCTTACAATTACGTCCGAGAAAGCTAAACCTGAGCTGGTTTTGGAAGCTATGCTTGATACTTTCAATAAAGCGGGTATAAAAGCTGAAGGTTTTATAACAAGTGTAGGAAATGGATCTAAAGTAGAGCTTTTGGCTTAGTTTTATAACTGCAGGTTCAGTTATTTCAATTGATTCGGCTCAATTCTAGGAATTTCCAAATTATCAAAATGTTTATCAAAGGATATTATTCCTTTAACATTCAAACTTTTAGCGGCTGAATATTGGATTGCATCATCTATATCTAATTTTTTCTTTTCAACAAACTCTAATGCTTTTAATAAATCTGATATTTTGCTACGATAGATCTTTATGCCTTTGTATGAAGAAAGACTTAATAAAAAAGTCTTCAAACCGTTTATTAAATTGTAATTAGAAAGTATGATCATTATAGAATATATTGAAAAATCTGTTATCGCTGCTTTTATTTCTTCATTCTTTATTTTATTCAGCAATATCTCGCATTCTTCACTTCTAGCTTGTGCAAGCATTACTTCTAAAAAAATATTTGTATCGATCAAATACATCTCATTTAGTCCAGATCTTTTTTGCTAGATGTTGCAATTCCACAGAGTTCATCTTAACTTCAGATAGTAATCCTTTTATTGCTTTAACAGGATCTTCTTCAAACTTCAAATCTTCAATACTATTTAGCCAGTCCTCTATAGCTTCTTCTGCAGCTTTACTTAAAGCTCCTTTCATATAACCAAATCTTTTCATAGCAGCTTCCCTGAATCTTTCTTCTAGCTCCTTTCTTATCTGTACTCTTAATCCTGACATAAGTTATTATGGATTAATTAAGATAAATACTTTTTACCATATCTCCTTTTTATTAAATCTAAACTTTTTTAGCTTATGTGTAGAATCAAATCTTAAAAATTTCAATTTAGAAAATAGTTTTGATATTAGTTAATTTTTCGCTAAATTCCCAAAGTTTTTTAGCTAATTCCCTATAACTTATTTAAGATGATCTCTCTTCTTTTTGTCAAAGAAATATTTGCCTGTAATATTAGCTACTTCTTCTGAGCTTGCTAAATAAATAATAGTTTCGGCTCCTTTTTCTGGGCTTCTGATGAAAGGATAAGCAAAGATTATAAGTCTGCACAAAATTCCTGCATTCTTCCATATTCCAGTTCTCACAAAGCCCGGATGCATACAATTAACCGTTATTCCTTTTCCTTTAAGTCTTCTCACTAGTTCATAAGTGAAAATTATCAAAGCTAATTTAGATTGTGCATAAGCTTTTATTCCATTGTATTTTCCTTTGAAAAATACGCTTTCAAAATCTATTCCTTTTACAATGATATTGCATCTGAAGCTACATTTATTATCCTTGAAGGTTCCTTGCTAATAACTTATCTAAGAGCAAGTTAGTCAGTAAGAAAGCGGCCAAATAATTTACAGCGAAAGTACTTTCTATTCCATCTTCAGTTAAAGTACATTTTGGAAAGTACGTTCCTGCATTGTTTATTAAGACATCTAATCTATTTAGCTTTGAATTTATTTCATCAGCCAATTTCTTAATAGATTTTAGGGAAGATAAGTCTGCGATAAACGATATTATTTCAGTATTCCCAGTTTTTGACTGTTTCCTTTAGAGTTTGCTCACATTTTTCTCTATTCCTGCAAACAATAGCTATTTTTGCTCCTAGTTTTGCTAAGCCTATAGCTGTAGTCTTACCTATTCCTGAACTTACACCTGTGATTAAGCAAACTTTATCTTTCGTTTATAGTTCGAAATATTTGAAGGCTAAAAATTTTTGAGGGATAATAGATTGATTAAACTATAACTTTCAATCTCGATTTGACAAAAAATGCGATGTATAAAGATATTAAATATAAGGGAATAGTTGTAATCAATGCACCTCTTGCTATAGCAGCAAGCGTAGAAGGAATAGATTAACATAAAACGATATGTTGCAATGCATTAGTTGCTGATAATAGATCAAAAACTTGCGTATCTGACCTCCTAACTGCTCTAGAAGGTTGAGGGTTTCCTTTTAGAGTAGCTCATTATTTCCAGCATTGATTCGTAGCAACATTTCTCATTTGCTGGACATTTTATAGCTTAGAACTTTTCCCATATTATCTGGTTTAAATAAACCTTAATTAAAAGGGTTGCCAGCCCTATATCTGGATTCTAATAAGAATCCTTCATATAATAAAAACAATTGCAATATTGAATGCTCCTCCCTAACTCGCATAAATCCTCTATCGAGTTTAAGAGTAGTGTCACTGAATTTCTTAACATTTTTATAAAATAATTATTTAAATATATTCATCCTCTCCTAAAGGACGAGGCTTTCATTTATGTAAAAAACTATGTAGGATTTGCTTGTTTTCATTTAAGTAAACTTTATATGTTTACAATTATGTATTATAGTATGAGCGAAATTATCTCTATAAGAATAAGTAGGAAGTTAAAGGAAGATTTAGAAAGGTTAGGAATAAATTATTCTGAGACAGTAAGGAATTTTTTAGAAGATTTAGTAAGGAAGGAGAAGATGAGGAGATTATTGGAAGATTCTGATAAAATAAGGAATAGTCTACTTAAGCAAGGATATTTTGAATCTTCTGCTGAATTGGTAAGAGAAGATAGAGAAGAGAGGTGAACATGATAATAGATACATCTGCATTAATCTCACTGTATATTCCTGAAAAACTAAGCGAATTTGTAAGAAGGAAAATTGATGAAAAAATAAATACCGTGGCGTCGCATACATTCTACTTTATAGATCTAATATATTATGAATTTCCTAATGTGATAAGAAAAAGGGTAGTAAGAGGGGAGATCTCTACAGCTCTAGGAAAAGAAATACTGAAGAAAGGGTTAGAATTCGTTCAGCTTAGTAAAGTTGTTGAAGATGGTGAAATAGCAGAATATGCTTATGATTTATCTTTGCGGTATAACTTAACAGTTTATGATGCAAGCTTAATAGCTTTAGCAATAAAGGTTAAGGATAAGGTTTTAACTACTGACGAGAAACTACTTAATAATATGAAGCGACATAAGGAAATATCAAGTTATTTTGTATATCCAGAGGAGAGTTTATAAAATAAAAGGATTCTGAGCTAGGTTCGTGGCCTCGTATTTATAAATTTAGGAAGACTCTTTATCCTGTAAAAACTATAATCTTAGATAAGACTGGAAATCTCACTTTTGTTTCCCCTGAAGTAAAGAAGAATTATGGTAATATTAAGGCTTAAGTTTATATAAATAAAAGCCTCGCCATTTAAGTCTGGAAGAGGTCAGAATAGTAGCAATTTCAGGCATTTTATTGTAAATAATAATATATGATGTAATAATTGTTAGATATGAGCGATAAGTACTACGAAGAAAAGGAGAAATGGGCAAGAGAGTTGAGGAGAAAAGAGGCTGATTGGGACTTTATAAATTCCCAATCCCCAAAAATTAAGGCTGCGCTAATATTTTATATAGAAACAGGAGATATGAGAGGTGCTGCGAAAATTGCAGGCATGAGTATAGATCAATTTAACGAATTAAGAATTAAGGCTAACATTCCTTCAGTTACTTATTGATGAAAATAGAGGTCATTGATGCTTCATTCCTAATATAGTCCTAAATTATACTTATCTTCTCTAGATTCTTTAAAATTATCTTAAATAGTTTTAGAAATGTTTTTTAAATTTGCTATAAAATGAATAAGCTACTAATGTAGCAGCATGCATTAACTTTAACTTAATTGAATAAAGTTAAAACTCGTTGATAATATTTCACCATCTAACCGTAAAATTTTTATATTTCAAAATATAGATACAGAATATGGTCAAAACGACTATAATATTAGATGATGATTTGTATAAAGAACTTGTTGAAGAAGCTATTAAAAAGTATGGTAGTACTAGGAAGCTTTCGCTTATTATAAATGAAAAGCTTCGTCAAGCAAAAATTCATACTAAGCGGAAAAAGAGAATGACAATAAAATTGGGAAGAATGCTTAAAGAAGAAGAATTGAATCGAATTTTAGAAGAAATATGGCAAGAAATGGTATAAAAGAATGTGTAATAGATACAAATGTTCTGGTCTACGATACAATAGAGGATTCAGAACATCATGAAACTGCAAGTGCAATTATAGATAATCTAGATATTTGTATTATACCGTCTGTTGTTCTTGAAGAGTTCATATTTACTTTAGCTAAATTAGGATTGGATAATAAAATAATATATGAAAAGGTTATTGATCTGCTGGAAACCTTTGAATATTTACCAATTGAGAAGGAAGATATAATAAACGCTTTAAATATGATAGAAAAAGAAAAAGTCTCATTTAAAAAATTCAATGATAAACTAATACTTTGTATTGCTGAAAGGCGTAAAGCTAAACTTCTAACTTTTGATAAAGAATTACAAAAAGAACAAAAAAGATATAAAATTTCTTCACCTTTATTCGAACACAAATAGAATATGATATTTAATATTATAAAATATTAATTTTTTAAATGTTTTATAAAATGAATAAGCTACTAATGTAGCAGCATGCTTTATTTTTCATTGATTTGATTATATATTTTCGCTAACAATTTTAATCCTTTTAATTTCAGAAGGATTTCTATTAGTTTTTAAATTTTTTCGTAGAAAGAATATTCTTTTTGAAGATTTCTCGATGAAACGTAATACCAGCCTAAGTAGATGAATTGATAAAATGAGCGACAAACCTCGCCTCTTCTAGGGGCGGGGTAAAAGTTTTTTAACTCAAAGCAGCTATATTACTTTGAGATGTCCTCCTTCGGTCAACTCTTAGGACATGAGGAGCGGGAGCCGATTACTCCCGCAATACCGAAGGAGGGCATCTACGAAGTCGAATTCAAGAACAAAAGAACAAATGTAGTCCGTCTCTTACCAAACGGTTTCCAGGGAAGGAAGCTCAGAAGGTTAGCGAATATCTCAGCAAACTCTTCAACGAGTTGAACTACGAGAGAAGGCAACAATTCTTCCAGCCACAACGTGTAGACTTCAAGGGTACGTGGGACAAATACTACGAGAAATACAAGAACATACTCGGCGTTAATGCACAAGCAGTACTTCAAAAGAACAATGAAGCATGGAACTCCTTCTTCTCCCTTCTAAAGTTGAAGAAAGAGAACAAACTACCACCACATATGAACCACGTTTCACCACCACGTTATTGGAAGGACAGAGAGTTGAAGAAGAGGAAGTTACTCTTAGTTGTTAGACAAGATAGATACGAAGTGGATGAGCAGAACAACAAGCTCGTCCTCAAGGACTTCGGTCTCGAAATCGAATTTGCTGGCAGGCTGAGGTGGTACGGTAAGCAGGGTAGGCTGGAAATATACTACGATGAAACAAGGAACGCTTGGTACGCCTCCATACCAGTCGAAGTAGGCGCTGAAGAAACGAAGACTGGAAAGGGGAGTAAATATATCGTGAGAGGAAGAGTATACAAGTTGAATCACCTAAAGGAAACAAAGGTAGCATCCATCGACTTAGGCATTAACGTTTTAGCAAGCGTAGTATTAAACGACGGCACTCTGTTGCTCTACAAAGGTGTTAGAACAAAGGAGGACTACTTCTACTTTCAGAAGAAGATAGCACAAGTTCAATCCTTGGCGGATAAGACGAAAAACATTGGGGAGTATGAAGCATATGCTGAATTATCAAGAGAGAAGAGGAGACTTTTTAAGAAATTAACTAGAAGACTCCTTCACTTGTACAGGAACTTCGCTTCCCATCTTTTTAAGGAATTACACGAACTAGGTGCTTCAACCATCTACTTAGGTTATCCTTTTAACATTGCACAAGATAAGGGTAATAAGTTCACGGTAAACATGTGGTCTTACCGCAAACTCATGGATGCCATTGAGTTGAAGGCACAAGAATACGGAATGAAGGTGTTTGAGGTTGTTGAATACAACACCTCAAAATACTGTGCTTGCCACAATGTGGAAGTTAAGAGACATCCAAGGGGGGTCGTTAGTTGTCCTAAAGGACATAAACTTCATTCGGATCTAAACGGTGCGTTAAACATCCTCAAAAAAGCAGCGAATATAGTAGTTTCAGCAATAAAGAAACCGTTGTCTTTTATCGTAGACCATAACCGAGTAGCACCCGTAAAGGGGCGTAACCCCCGAGACCTCAGGGAACCCTCGCCCTTTAGGGCGGGGAGGAGGTCAGTTGGTGAATAACCAGTTTCTTCCAACAGTTCTCTTTTAATTATTTATTCTAGACTTTCTCCCCTCTTTTAAATGATCAGGAAATTTAAAAATTGGAGTATTTTTCTTTAAGGAATATTTCAACATATTGTAAGATTATATACTTCTGGGGGTGAATATAAGTTCAGGGACAGAAGTGCTATTTAATGAAAGACCTAAGATTAATAGAAAAGAACTTTTCGA
>Ga0074075_15607_pt1 | contig 27146 bp, 34 predicted proteins | sample YNPg_E_FD_63712 | JGI IMG/M metagenome (GOLD analysis project Ga0074075, IMG submission 63712) | Hot spring microbial communities from Beowulf Spring, Yellowstone National Park, Wyoming, USA - YNP_Beowulf Spring_E v2 (version 2) | ecosystem: Environmental > Aquatic > Thermal springs > Hot (42-90C)... | reverse complement strand
AGCAGGAGTTATACGACTACCTCCACCAACTCTCTTTGGAGCTTACTCGTAGGAAGTTAAGGAAAGCAGCACAGAGAAGGGACCTTCTTGCCATCCAGGCAGTAAGGGCCATGGATGACATTGACAAGACCATTAACCTTTTCTCGGAAAGATTGAGAGAGTGGTACAGCGTTCATTTTCCTGAGCTGGATAAAATGCTCGAGGATCATCGCCAGTACGCTTCCATAGTTAGTAGGTTTGCATATAGGGATGCCATAACCAGTAAAGAGGATTTGGTCGACTTGGGTCTTCAGGAGCAGAGGGCTACAAGGATAGTGGATGTTGCTAAGAGGAGCATAGGAGCTGAGCTATCTGAGGCAGACATCAGGGCCTTGACTTCACTCTCCAATACCATGCTTAGACTGTTTGAAATTAGGGATGAGTTAAACGAATATGTGGACTCTGTAATGAGAGAGGTAGCACCTAATGTGACAGCCTTAGTTGATTCGTCCCTAGGTGCTAGGCTCCTAAGTTTAGCAAATGGTCTGGATGAATTAGCTAAGATGCCAGCGAGCACAATTCAAGTTTTAGGGGCGGAGAAGGCCCTCTTCAGGGCGCTGAGGTCTGGAGCCAGGCCGCCTAAACACGGCATAATTTACCAATACCCTGCCATTCATGGTTCGCCTAGATGGCAAAGGGGTAAAATAGCAAGGGCCTTAGCATCTAAGTTAGCAATAGCAGCAAAAATAGATGCCTTCAGTGGGAGACTGGCCGCGGATCAGCTCGCGGATCAGCTAAACAAGAGGATCGAGGAGATCAAATCTAAGTACCCGTCCCCTCCTCCCAGACAGGAGACACCTCCCCGTCAGGAAAGGGAGTCCAGGGGCAGAAAGAGAGAAAGGGGTAGAAATAGGAAGAGGAGAGGCAGAAGGTGAATTAGATGTCTGAAATATCAAGAATCAAGGAAACCCCAATGTCCAACATATTCCAATGTGTCTATGAGGATGGTACGGTCAGGCTCTGTACAAAGAACTTGACCCCAGGACACAGTGTGTATGGAGAGAGATTAATCAGATATGACAAGGTTGAATATAGGGAGTGGAACGCTTTCAGGAGTAAGTTAGCAGGAGCAATAATGAAAGGCCTCAGGGAGTCTCCACTCACTGTAGGCTCGAAGGTGCTTTACCTTGGGGCGGCCTCTGGTACCACTGTTAGTCACGTCTCCGATATAGTTGAATCATCGGGCAAGGTGTATGCGGTTGAGTTCTCCCCTAGAGTGGTCAGGGAACTGATAATGGTAGCCCAAAGGAGACCCAACGTCATAACCATTCTGGGAGACGCCAGGTTCCCCCAGAGGTACAGGACTACACTTGAGTCTGTGGACGTTCTATATGTGGATATTGCTCAACCAGATCAGGCAGAAATAGCGAGCTACAATGCAGACTTTTATCTAAAGCAGGGAGGACATCTACTCTTGGCAATAAAGGCCAGGAGCATTGACGTGACCAAGGAGCCAGAGGAAATATACAGAAGGGAAGTGGATAAATTAAACGCCCACGGCTTTGAGGTTAAACAGGTGGTGAACCTAGATCCATATGATAAGGACCACGTAATGGTTCTTGCAACTGCCCCAAAGTCCTAAAGAATATTTTCAGTCAAGTATTGCTGGGTTGCCCTAACTCCATCACCCAATTTCACTTGTTCCCCTAAGGAGTGCAGAATCCTCTCTAAGGTGGCTATGGTCGAGATTGCATCGTTAGGAGTTATCCATCCCATGTGACCTATCCTCACATACCTTCCTGCCAATGCTGGATGTACGCCTGGAGCCAGCTCAATTCCCGCCTCATCCATGCTACTTAGGACCTTTGAGGCATCAACCTTGCTCAACTTAACCCCTGTGACCGTGTTGCTGTAAGTACTGGGTTCCTTAGCCACTAAGCTGAGTCCCATTGCCTCCACGCCACTTCTTATGGCTCCTCCTACAATTTCATGTCTCTTTAATCTATTCTCTAGCCCCTCTTGTTCTATTAGGTCGAAAGCTTTAGCTAACATGAAAGCTAAGTGCACTGGCAAAGTGGCAAAGTAGCTGGCCTTTCCATCCTCTAACGATCTCATGATCTCAAGCCAATTGCTTAAATGAAGGTAATATCCCCCCAGCATATCTTGAGAGATCCTTGATACGGCCTTTGGTGAGGCCACGAGCAATCCTGCACCTGGAGGGCATCCCAACGCCTTCTGACTTGCGGTTAGAACCACATCTATTCCCCACTCCTCCGCCCTCATCTCTTCTCCGGCTACGCTGGCCACACCGTCGACCACTATTAGCTGCACTAAGTCTCTGATTCTTTTGGTTACTTCTTTCACTGGCTCTCTAACTCCCGTGCTGGTCTCAACATGAGTTAACGTGACCATGGTATAACTATTCTTCTTGACTGCTTCCTCTACGATCTCTGGTTTAACGTAGTCCCCCGCCTCCGCCTTCAATGAATCAACAGATACCCCGTACCTCTTGAAGATGTTCAACCATCTGTCCCCGAATACACCGTTTGAGACCACTAGGACCTTATCACCCTTCTTTAACATGGAAACCACACTCTCCATAGCTGAGGTGCCCCCTCCTGGTATTATGAAAGATTGATAATGTGGAGCACCCATTATTTTCCTCAGACCCTTGAGCGAGGAGGACATAGCATCCACGAACTCCCTTGAGGAGAAGCCTACGTTCTCCTTAACCCCTGCTAACAACACGTCTAACTCTATGGTAACAGGCCCCACGTGCATTAGGGCCCTACGATCTCTCACGGTCTTGTTCATAGATCTGTATGGACCCTAGGCAATAAAAGAATGCCGAATTCGTAAAATCTTAGTCATGTGAAATAATATTATACCATTTAGGTAATTTCGATATAGTCTCCTATAGTTAAGATATAACCTTCTTAGGTTCATGTAATGACGAACTGCTAAGTTTAGGGATGTAAAAGTTCTCAGCCCGCTGAAAGTAGCTCACCTATCATGCTCCCCGAAATATCATCATCCCATCCGTCTTTTATTGTCTCCTCTTTAAATAAACAAATGTGGCTTTCGAATTTACAGACTTTCTAGAATTAAAGCTTCTGAGAGCTCAGTATGAAAGGCTCTCAGAGGAACTCCATGTGAGGGACCCAAGAAAAGTGGGCTCAGCCGTAAGAAAATTGCTAAACGCAATAGACAGAGTTAAAGGTACACTCTCTTCCTTAAGCCTGCGCAAGCTCATTGAAACCCAGGAGAGGGTAGGGAGAGAGTTGCTTGCCATTATAAAGTTTAGATATGTCTTAACTTTCTTCTTCAAATCTCTCTTCAATAGATTGGTTGAGAGGCTGGCTAGACTGATATCCCTCACAAATTCCATTTTGTCTTTTTCTTGACTTTCTCGATCTGCCTCATTATCTCCCTATGTTTAACTATTATGAGGTTAAAGGTAAGTTTTCTTACCGTAAAGAATGATAGCCTCCTTATAAAAGATTTTTACAATCTCTAAAATAAATATAATTATATTTCTATTGATAGAAATAGGTTGTATCCATGGGATTGGCTCAACCGTTGAGAGGGAACCCTCCGTAACTCCTCATTCAGTACGGGTCACGAAAAAAGTGGTTCCATGGAACCTCCGCTGAGGGTGAAACGGGGTTCGTGGAAAAGAAGGAGAAACTCCCTACGGGAGGCGCAGATGGTGCGTCAGTTAGGATGGTGTGATTTACTATTGCTTAGTCATCTTTGAGCCAAATAATGGTCGCCGAGGAATCAGAGATTTTTCAAGTTTAACCTCAAGCTCAATTTCTTGATTATATGAGTGGGCTGAAGTCCATTGGAATCAGTAGGGCTTTGCCAACATTCAGCAGCAATGTAGCAGCTCTGCTTGAGAGTAATAGTTTAAATAGGTAGTTAAGGCTGCAGAACCCTTCAAGCTAAACTGAATTCTAGTTCAATGTCTTGTACTATCAGTTTATATTGAGGTAAGTGTACCTTATGTTATGGAAGGTTGCGTAAATCTATTAGGTGTAATGAGGAAATATCCTAATATGAATGCTGTCAGGCTTCAACTGCTCTTAGTGATCTATGGTAAGTCCAAAACGACCCTAGATGATATTCAAAGGTTAACTGGGCTCTCTAGGAATACCGCTATCTCTCATCTTAGGGTGCTGGAGACTGATGGTTTAGTCTCGAAACAGAGAGGCAGAAAGATGCGTTATAGGGTCACGGAGTCAGGTGAGGAGGTAGTAAGGGCAATAAAGGAAGCTAGGACTACTAACACCGGAAATCAATTGGAGGACACGAATCAGATTCAAAGATGAGCTTACATGCTCCCCAAGGAGAGAGCTTCTTATCGTTTGTTGTCAGAATAGTGCCAAGCAGTTTCATCCTTTGGCCCTAGAGGTCTAAGCGCATGACGTAGCTATTAAGTTGATCAGAGGGGTGGATTATCTTACAATTATTACAGTTGTGGGCGAATTAGCAGTTATGGCCAGAGCAGTTGAGCCAATGTTCAATTCTTGGTTTATGCTTGTACCCCTAGCTCCCAATATTACAGCATCATAAGAGCCTTCGTATAGCTCCTTCAATATTTCGTTGGGTACACTACTGTCTGGTCCGGGCTCCACTAACTTAATTTCATAGTCCACCCTCCTGTCCAATCTCGACTCTACGTACTTCCTAACCTCTTCGCTTCCTTTCACGTGCATTACAGTTATCTTAGAACCGTACCTCTTGGCGAAGTCTGCTGCCAGCTCTAAGGCCCTGAGGCTATTTTCTGAACCATCGACTGGCACTAATACGTTTCTGAGCCAGAAACTGACCCTATAACTTGATTCCACTAAGGGAACACCCCCTTCAGTATCCCTAACGTCTGATTTGTTATCTCCATGGAACTATTCACTCCATTTAAGGCCCTTATAGCGTCTATGTTCTCTGGGACCACTATGGATTCCTGATGTACCGCATACATGAAAGTGATCTCTTTGGAGTTCACACTTATGGAATCGGCGAAAACCATTACTTCTGGCATATCAGCCCTCGGCCGTCCATAGTCCCTTGCCGCTTCGAATAGCTCTGCCGTGCTCGAAATATCCCTTATTAGGACTATTCTGGAGGTATTTGCGAACTCCTCCATTAACTTATCCTTAGAGGGAGGTTCCTTCATTGTAACGAATAGCGTGTGAAGATGCATCAGATTAGTTGGCGCAACTACTGCTGCCGTAACTATGTCAAGTCCTTTTAGAACTGTTTTTACGTCAACTGCATGATGGCTGGGAACTGAGGCTGGGTCAGCTACTATGGAATTTATGGGGCCCTTTTTCACCTCCTTCAAGTCCGCGGCTCTCCTCACTATGGTGCCTCTCACTTTCTCTATCTCTCCGATATGCATAGAGGTGCAGATCACCCTCAGTATACCAGTGGTGTTACATGAAACCACCCTGGCCGTGTCCTTACCCAATGCCTCGTTGAAATTGCAGAGTGCAGAAAAGGAAACTTGTGCCACGTCAGCCTTCTCGCCTCCCTGAAAGACCGCTTTCTTCCCTAGGGATTGGTAGAGCTGTTTATACTTGGCTCCAACTCCATTTGGAGTGGCATCCACGATCACGTCTGCATCCCTGAATAATTCCTCCACCTCCCCATGGATCTCCACACCCTTACTCCTAAACAACGACATGTTCTCCTTGGATGTATAGATCTTTATGCCCCTTCTCATCGCCTCTATGGATTCGAAGTTAGGAGTCATTTTAGTTATTCCCACCAATCTCATATCTGGCTGCTTTAACACAGCGTCCGCTACCCTCTTGCCAATTGTCCCATAGCCATTTACGGCAACTCTAATCATTCTTTTACACCCCTTGCAAGAGCCTCCAGAGCCGGCAGTCTTTCTCCAGCCAAGAAAAGAAGGAGAGCCCCACCTCCAGTCGAAACGTGAACCTTTGATTGATCTAGAGGTGTTTCCCCTATCATGCTAATCATATGTCCTCCACCCACTATGACATATCCTTTTCCTTCAAACGCGGCCCTCAATAGGGAGGTGCTACCTCTTCTAAATCTCTCGTCCTCGATTATGCCCATAGGTCCCCTTAGTACAGTGAGACCTGCGTCTTTTATGAAGGAGGAATATATGTCCTCCGTTGTGGGGCCTATGTCCTTTATGACACCGTTCAATTTAGTCGAACTCTCCTCGCTTACTCCACCACTAACTTCTACCTTGAAGTCTACTGGTACCTCTATAGGTGCACCGGAAAGTAGAACCTTCTTTGCCCTTGGCACCAGGGATAAAATTCCAAATTTCTCAAGAATTTGTAGATTCTCTCTACCTAAATTCATGCCCTTTGCAACCATGAAGAGTTCAGCCAAGAGTCCCCCCGTAAGTATCCTATCTGCCAATCTTTTTTTGGAGAGATTCTCCACAATCCTTAGACTATCCTGCACCTTCCCTCCTCCTAGAACGAAGACTTTGGGAGAAAGGTCAGCACTGAATACTTTAGCGAGGGCCGAAACTTCCCTCTCCATTAGTCTTCCAGCACTTGAGGGGATAACAACCGGAAATCCCACTAGGCTTGGTTGGGAACGATGGGCAGTGGCGAATGCGTCATTTACGAACGAATCCACCACTTTCGATAACTTGGTTACTAAGAAGGATCTGGCGTGCTGTTCTGGCGTCGCCTCTATGAGCTCCTCGGAGACTAATCTTACGTTATCTAGCATCACCACATCTCCTCCGCGCATGTCAGTTATCTTCCTTAAGGCATAAGGGCCGATTACGTCCTCAACGAACTCCACTTCACGCCCCAAATATTTTGATAAAAGTTTAGAATGCTCCTCCAATCCAACAAAGTCATTATCTCCTGGCCTCCCCTGATGGGAAAGTAGAACTAACGCGTTTCCCTTATCGAGGAGCTCCTTTAGGGTGGGAATATGGGATCTTATCCTTGAGTCATCCAACAATCTTCCAAGCTTGGGATCTATTGGTGAGTTTATATCCAATCTCACCAGTATCTTCTTGTTTAAGAAATCTCTGTCATCTAGAGTCGGGATGTTTAGTTCTCCCACTCGGATCAAAGTTGTTCATGCATATGAGTCCAGAACCCATTATATTCTCAACTGCTACATTCCCTATTTTTGTTGTCTCTACGCTATTGCCAATCTGTCCCAAACTAAGGGTATGATCGTGGCTAGATTGAAATCATTCATGAGAAGGTTTAGTTCGACTTGTCTGGCTGAGACCCTCTTAAGCTCGACCTTTAACTCCCCTCCTGTTTCGAAGTAGCTTAGGGCCATCTTGAAGGGCTCTCCAATCTCTTCTACCTTTGAACAGGTCGCCACTATACCTAACTGTGGGGGAGAGAATGATATATTCTGTAGGCTGCATGCAGGAGAGTTTAGTGTCCTTCTTATCACCGACATAAAGAGCGATCCCACATCATAGGGTATCTCCTCCCCTTTTACTCCCAGAGGGGGGAGGAGCAGTTTAGCACTATAATTAGATTTTCTAGTATTTCTTATTACAAAGTCTGCAACAATAAAAGTGTAGAAGAAACTTGACATCTTGAGAGCGGTTAGCGTAAGATTGAAGACATCCCCATATTTCTTGAAGTAGGACCTTAGTTTCTCTACAAATCGACCCTCGTCTACCTTCGAGTTAGTGACAGTCATTAGCTTTACACTAACCAAGTTACCCAGTTCCTTCTCTCCTCTGTAGTAAAGTACGTATGTACCGTATCTCTTCAATCCCATCTTTGAGGTCACAGAGTTTACGGCCGTACATATTTGTGAAAGTTGGGGATTATGTTTCACTATCAACCATTCCCCCAGTTCGTCCTTGACGGTCAGCTCGAGATCTGCTCTCTCATCCCTTTTGAACAACCCTAACTTCATTGATGTCACACCGTGGATGCTAACTGCATGCTCTGTGAAAGCTTTAAATTTTGAGAAGAGCGACTCCAACGTAGCCGGGTAGTCTAGCGGTCAAGGATCCAGGGCTCTGGCCCCTGGGACCTGGGTTCGAATCCCAGCCCGGCTAGACTACTGGACCCGTAGCTCAGCCAGGATAGAGCGCTGGCCTCCTAAGCCAGTGGTCGGGGGTTCGAATCCCCCCGGGTCCGCCACCTAAATTATTCCAATTCGTTTCCTTTGCCTTTCAAATTCTACTTTAGAATTGTTCCAGTTTCCAGGTACCAAATGTAGAGATCCAGCAAGCCAGGAGGTAAGCCTACGGATGAGCTGATCCCTCTTATTATTTCCTCTAGATAAAGATACAACCTCAAGCTCAACTTAGGTGTTGAGGGCCCTCCTATTTTCTCTATGAACCGTATTACGTGTCGGTCAATTATTGCTAGCTGCATATATCCAACGTTCCTTAGGAAGTGGCTAGCCTCCTTCATTCCTATTCCTTCAATGCCTAGTAGTTCCTCTCTGGCGGCAAATTGATCCCTATCAGCTATTGGTTTTATCCATCCCTTGAGATTGGCAAAGCGTTTCGCAGCTAATGCCAAATATTTTGCCTTTAAGTTAGGGAATCTATACCCACTAAGAACTAGGGACCTCTTTATTTCCTCCTCATCTCCTCTCAGTATTGCCGGTAGGGCTATCTGTAATGACCTGTAAGCTGCTTCAAAGGATGAGTTGGCGGTAAGTATGCAAAGCGAGAGTTCTATGAACCACTTTCTCTCTCCTGCTTCGTGGTTTAGCTTAAACTCTTCTGCCCTTTCTAGCACTCTTGCCCTTAAGCCGGCGTTTTTTAGTACTTCTCTTAGCATGGATCGTCCTTCTCTTCTTAGGTTTCTCCCTTTCCTGCACCGCTTTATCCTCCTTAATATCTGCCTTACTAATTATTCTCAATCCGGACTCAGACTCTAAGAGAACGAAAGGAATTTCGTCGGGCAAGTTTCCTTCCCAGGAAATGAAGGGAAAGTTCACATCAGCCCATTCCAATGCCACACTTTCTCCATTTATAGAGGATGGGATCCCCACTCTGACCAACTTCACGACGGTTGGGAAAATTGGGATGCCCTTTACTCCCTCTACCTCTTCCTCCTTTCCTCCCTTAATCCTCAATAGAGATTGAGGAGATATGGAGTTGTGGTCAGTTATAACCACTGGTTCCACAGATAATATTGAAAGGGAAATGTCACCTATCTGTACTTTCCTCGGGACGAACCTATATGTCCTTAGATCCGCAGTTGTCTGGTCCAACAACTGTACTCATCCACAATCAGTAAAAAGTTTAATTCGAGGACTATGGGGGCTATGTCCTCACTTTTGCCACCACCATATTATCAGTATTCGTATTGATTTTTGATGTATATGTGAACGACGTGACTTAATCTTATGATTACCTGCTATCTTTGAACTTCATATAGGTTGACTGTAAACTAGAATTTCTTATATATAATTTAATATAAAAGTATTTTATTATTATATAGATAGCTATTTGATTTTATGATTATTCGTAGTTTGGTAATAATAGTCAGACAGTTGATGAAGGGAAGTCTTACTGTTGCGAGAAAACCCTTTGGGATAAGTTTATATGTAGTCCATTTAACCCAACTCCTGTGCAAGCTTCAAAGATAGCCAGGAGCGTCGTCTCACGCTTGAATCTCACAGATGCGTTGGCGGTGTCTGGAATAGTTGTTATATCTATGCTAATAAGGGCAATTTCAGCCTCATATCCTCTCGCCATAAATGGATTCGACTCTTGGTATCTCTTCTATAACGCTCTTCTCATATTCCATTCTGGGGGTAATTGGTACGCCGTTCCACCGGACGTGCATGCTTGGTACCCGTGGGGATTTGCAATAGAGAAGGGAGACACCATAGGGCTTCCTTTTCTAGTCAGTTTGGTGTCTCTAATCTTCGGAGGCAGTGATAATGTGGTTTATACTGTTACGATGTTCGCAGATATCTTCCTAGTAGGAATAAGCGTTGTCGCTGCCTTTTTGGTTGGAGAAGCATTAAGTGGAAGCAAGGCTGGCGGATACGTGGCAGCCCTGCTTATAGCAGTTTCGCCGGCTCTCACAGTCAAGAACATTGTAGGTGGGCTTCCTAAGACATCATGGGGAGGACTCCTCGTATTGTTCACGATCTACCTTATGTATATGGGCATAAAGAAGGGAAAGGGATGGTATGGGATAGCCGCAGGGATCGTCCTCTTCCTGGCTGAAGTAGCCTGGGGCGGTAACACATACATTATAGGCACTTTGGCCGTAGCTGCCATTTTAACAATTATCCTTAATAGAAACAATGAGACAACCGCTAAGCTCTATACAATTACAGGAGTTACCACGGCATTTCTCACCTCTCTTTCCCCTAATTCCATAGGGTTCATGTCTGGAGCTGCCCACGGTTTGGGTTTCCTTATTGTGGGATTACTTCTGTATGTGGACCTATATGTCAGGAGGGCCCTAAACAAGGAATATGTGGACACCGCCCCCATGCTGATCGGGGCGTTCGGAGTCATCCTATTCGCCGTTGCTCTTCTTGGGCTAGTCTTGTCGGGACACGTCAATGTAATTCCTCCCAGATATTTCGCCATAATTAATCCATTCTATCAATCTAGTGTACCAATAGACAAAACTGTAGCCGAATATATACCACAGTCTGTTACATCGATGATAAGAACCTTTGGAACGTCCCTCTTCCTCATGATACCTGGAGTTTACTTCATGTTAAGGAGGGGAAATTTGGCAGAGCTTTGGCTGCTGGCTCTAACTGTAATTAGCCTCTATGGTACTTCAGAGCAACCATATCTTTTCGACTATACAACTTATGTTGTGGCCGCAAGCGCTGGAGTGGGAATAGGTTACATAATTTCTACATTCTATAAGAACAAAACGCTGAAACTCTCTAGGGCCCTTCCAGTGGTGGTCGTAGCATTGGTTGCGTTTTCCATGGCTGCAGATGCTGCCTCTGCTGTTCAGCAGAGTGACATTCCCAATGCAATAATCAACGCAGGTTCTCCTTACCCCTACCCATCTACAGCGTGGATCAATGCTCTCCAGTGGATAAACCAGAAAACACCGTCCAACTCTGTCATATTCTCCTGGTGGGACTATGGATATTGGATACAAGTGGTCGGAAATAGAACTGTCATAGATGAGAATAACACCCTTAATGGCACGCAGATAAGGTTAATGGCTGACATGTTCCTCAACAACGAAACCGTAGCCGCAAATATATTGGAGAAAGACTTCCACCTCTATCCCGCCGGCAATCCCAACGCCACTAGGCCAGTTTACATAGTGGCTTACGATACCATAACCGTCTACAGCGGAGCAGGAGGTAGACAGGTATACTTGGGGTATCCTCCTTCCTACGGAAGTCCATTCGTAGGTTATACAACCTCCTTTGGTGACCTGGCCAAGATGGGAGCCATGATTACCATTGCTGGCTATCCCCTCTCCGAGTTTCTCAATGACACACTGGTTTACTCCGCCATAAATAAGACCCAGGCACAATATGGGACTAACCAACCTCAAGTGGCCTCTTTCATTGAGAACTCCATTGTCCAGTCAACGACCTTCGCGTGGACCAATAGGTCGTATCAGGCTCTACTCCCACAGCTGTTCATAGAGGCAGCTCAGTCTCAAGGACAGACTGTGATACAACCTTTCACCAGCACCGTCTTATTCACTTCCAGTCAAATAGTGGTGGTCGGGTCCCCGCTTCCAACAATAGACTTGCACTATTTCCAGCCCGTCCACATAGCCTTAAGTCCGCTTGTATCGTCAAATGGTACTGCAATAGGAGGGCCTGGTTACGTGAGTTATGTAATGGTAGTGGTCTATCAATTTGTACAGCCTGGTTATGTTGCAGGGATAAATTAAATTTTAGGTTTTGTTTAAATTTTGGGAAAAGCCTAGCATAATTCCCCCTTGGCCTTAAGCCTCTCCCTCACATACTTATCCACAGGCGAGAATCTAGGTGGGTGGGAGACTGAGGTTGGGTTTCCACATCTTACACATCTTTCCCCTAAGCCATATTGACCACACGCTTTACATTTCATTATTAAAAATTTCACTCTATCACCTTAAACTCCACGCCCATTTCTTCGGCTGACTCCTTAAGACTCTTAATAATGTCTTCAAGCTCCTTACTAACTTCCTTCGGTTCGTTTCCTACCACTTCGATCTTATACCTGGGGGACCCTATTGTATATATTCTGACGTCGCTCTCCCTCTCTGTTGCTGTAGATAAGAACTTCCTTATTGTCTCAATCCCATCTTTACTCACAGTTCTCACGGTGACTACCTTTGAGAGCTTAACCTTTCTTTCCTCCACATGCTTTTTCGCCTCCTCAAGCAACGGCTTGATCCATTCCTCTCCTATCCCAGTCTTTTCCAAAACCACCTGTCCTTCCTTTACCGCTTTTTCTAAGCCGTCCATTATTGTACCGAAACTGTCCTCAAGCTTCCATCCCACCTGTTCATATGCTTCCGCCTCTGACTTTCCAAGTTTCGATGCCACTATCTCTAGGATCTTGTCAGCCCTCTGTTCTTTCTTCCAGAGGAGTAGCTTCTTTCTTCTTTCGTCGTCTGTTACTTTCTTTAGAGAAACGTCAACAGTGCCTTTCCTTTCATCGACTCTTATGACCTTGACAACTTTCTTCTCTCCCTCCTTTATCACATTCCTTACATTCCTCACCCACTTAGTTGCTATCTCACTCCATGGAAGAAAGGCTTGAGCGTTCCCGTATTCATCCAACGTTAAATAGCTCCCATAATCGAAAATGTTCTTCACGGTAGCTATGACCAGCTCTCCAACAGCCGGAACCTTACTTCTCTTCCTTATCATTAGGCTAGTACTCTCGTTTCTTCCCCTAAAATCTTTGCCTTACCGCCGGTTGGAGAGGCCAGCTGTTCGCCACATGAGGTGCACCTCACCGGAAAGCTACTATGGCTGAAGACTGTCTGCTCATTTCCACAGCTGTTACATTTTACCCTCAAGAACTTACTATTGGGTTCAGGCACCAAAACTTTAGACTTCTTCATTACTTAGCCACCTCTGTTATTTCGAGCTTCTTCAATCTTATTCCTAATCTATATAAGGTGTATCCACATTTCTTGCATTTGAGCCTAAGTAATTGTTTCTTGGTCGTCTTTGCGAATCTCTTTTGTTCTGGCTTCCTGGTGCTTCCGTAGCCTTCATTCTTTCTGTCATATCTTCTTTGTCCCTCAGATAGGGCTCTCCTTTTTCCTGACTTATAGAGGCTCACGTCATGTTCAGTGTGGGTTCTGCATCTGGGGCAATAAGTGGACATAGTCTTAGGCACTTTCATTTGTGCTCGCTACAGGTGGACTATAGGGACTTAAATATCCTGCGGTAATTAGAGCAAAAGCCTCATCTAGCTCTAGATTTACTAGTTCACCCACGTCCAGTTTCTTCCCATGCATGAATAATTCTTGTTTGACGCTGCAGAGAATTTTGCCCTTGGAATAGAGCAATTTACCAGTGAGCAAGTCGGCATAAAGCTTCCTTAGCCTTAGTATCATTTCGAATATACCTTCATCAAAACCGATGACCCTCTCCCCTTCTACGGCCCTCCCCAACCTCAGGTCAAATAGCGATAGCGCCACCTCCCTGGACGCCTCTTCCTGGGCCTTTCTTACTTCCTCGGGTAAGTTCTGTGCTGATGCCCACTCAGTCATAAGGGCCTCAAGGATATCTTGACCTAGCTCAGGCTTGACTCCCTTAAGTTCCCTGTCTACAAGTTCACTTAACATGGGCCATCACCTTACCTAATCCTTTGAGGCTCATATGCACTGCTAAACCTGTTTCAACTTTCATTGCCGAATTCCTCCTCAAGTTTAGATTAGTTTCCAAAACTTTCAAGTTAACGCTCACGAAAGGGACAAAGACGCTAACTCCGGAGAACGGAGACAGATGAGGGCCGTATGAGAAATGCTCTGGTGACGTTAAATTGAATACGATGAGGCCTGATTTGCCGTGTAAAGAGCCTGGAATTCGTGTTAGTCTTCTTATATCCACCGTTACCTGCTGGTCCACCATTATTCCCTTACCAACTATGTAAGACACAACCTCTCTTCTCTCATCAGGCCCAAGTCTGCCACAATTCCCTCTGCACTCTACATGGACGTGGAATCCCCTATTTCCAGAGAAGTAAACTTTCCCTTCCAAGCCCAAATCTTCCCTGAGCACTTCCACTAGCTTCCACGTATTTTCCGAAGCCTTACGTAGGCATTGTTCATCTATTTCAAAGAACTCCGTGGTCTGTCCATGTATTGGACATGTGGAGTCCCCCACCTCTCCGCAAGAAGGACAGAACGATATTTTCCTGATATTCTGGCAGATATGGTCTGCATCCACGTCAAATAACATATCAGACCCTAGCCATCCTTTTTCCTCCATATCTTTGGCTGCAGGATATGCATATCTAGCAGAGGAATAGTAAAGATGCCGCGGTACCTTGGTGGATATCGTTTCGATTAGCTCTGTGGCATCCCTAAATGCCAAATGTCTTATATAAAATTCAGATTCAAAAGGTTGTAGAGCGAACTCCCTGAGTATGATGTCCTCTGGAAGCTCTAAGCTGGCTCTTTGATAATATTCTTCGAATAGACGTTTAATTAAGTTAATCTGCCCTGGGGGCGAGATAGATGTCGAGATGTCCCCCTCCCGCTAACTCGTAATCTATCTTTAGTGGTACGTTTCCGCCTAACATGATGTTAACTACGTCTGAGGCATTTGAAACTTTGACCAGCTTAGAGAGGTATTCCATTCCATATCTACCCATCCCTTCGCTCCCCTCGCATTCTAAGAGGAGCCCGTTCTCTAGGCTGAGCTCCATTTCCATATTCATCATCTCTGTCTCTCCCTTAACTGTTAATTTTCCCTCCCTCCCTTAAGTTCAATTACATCAGTAATCACGTTAAATTGGTCTATTAGCTCGTTGAATGACTGAGTTAACATTCTGGCCTTGAACGGATATTGAACATTGATTGTGGGAGTTCCACTAACCTTGGACTTGAGGGATGGAATCTCATACGTCCTTAGAAACTCACCGTCCAGTTCCATCTTCATCAATTTTTCGTCTACGTTTATTGTAATAATATCCCCTTTTTTTACTTTTTTGAGTATATTACCTATTTCTTCCGACTTAAGTGTCAAGTAATCGCTTTCTCCGCCATCCAGCTCGTAGCTTTGGAAGAAAGCCTTTGGTAGAAACACATCAAGCAAAGCTACCCTAGATTCCTCTACTCCCCTTAGTTTCATTCCTTCATTATCTAGAAGAAAGTTGGCCTCGTCCATAAACTCACCTACAGTCTCCACTATTTGACGAAAGGCCACTGTATCAACTACCTTTAGCTTCATTCTCATTATGCTTTTGGAAGAGGAATTATAAGCTAAGGTCCTCAATTTAATGGGATCTTTCCCTGAACCACTGTATGTAAACGCTATCTAAAGTCATGCAGGCTATATCTCACTTCATTAATAGCTGGTACCAATTTTTTGTGGCAAAGAAAACCCATATACGAACTGGGTCAAGTTGCAATTAAGGGGTTAGGGGATGGAAAGCCTCGCCATTGACGGTAGGGATAGATGGCCCCCTTACAATTAAATATTTTTTTCCTAATTTATTTTTCGGTAAAGTTAATGGCGTCACTTCCCAGCTCGACTGAGAGCTTAATGAGATCGTGGATGGGGCATCAATATCACTTCTTATTTCTCTCATGGAACCTGAGGTTATTGGTGAAGGTTCCATATCTCTTCAAGTGGGGGTGGGACTCCGACCCGTCCTGCTGCCCACCACACGAGGGGTGTAAACCCGAATCGATGAGTGGAACCTTAGCCGACGGAGAGAAAGTGGACCCAGTAATAGATGTGCGAATATGGCTAAAGATTAGCCGTGTTGTGATCGATTTCATAGGTTTGAAACCGATGTTATTAAAATAACTGCCGTAAACCTCCTATCGCCTTATTCATGGGTTACGTCTTTTATTATAGATTTGGATTAGGCTCTTCTGTATAATAGTCTTCTCCTCCTGCTAATATTCTCTGTATGTGAGCGTAAAGTGAGTCCATTCCCATTCCTGTGGTTGCTGAAACAGGAATTGGTGAAGTTGAGGCATATTGAACTACAGAGGACGCCAGTTCATATGAGGAGTCATCCAAGGTTCCCAACGCATTAATCAGCTCATCTCCTTCCCCCCAACTCATAACGCTCTCAAGCTCTTGTTGTGAAAGTAGATCTACCTTAGAAAGAACGTTGAGTTGAGGAAGGCCTATTCTGAACTTAATGGAGCTTGAGAGTAAAAGTAAGGACAGATAACTCCTTGCTTCTTTTGCCAAGAATGAGTCTAAAAGGAAAATATTCATGGCCTTAAAGTCCTCCGCCAGTAACCAAATTAACATTCTTCCTGAGTTCCTATAGGCGAAAAGCTCGATTTGTCCAGGCGTGTCAACTATAACGTAGTTGGCCCTTATTTTTTCCATTTCCTCCTTTATTTCTGTAGCTCTTGCCAGTGCCATGTCGGCGGATGCGATCATTGAGGAGTTAGGGCCTAACCCAAATTTCCTCATTATATCTGAAGCCTCCACATATCTCCTAATGTCAAAATCTGGTACGTAAGGAAGCGAATCTACAGCAGGGTCCAGGTTAGCTATTGCCACATCCATGCCGGCTTGAGAGAGATAGTAACTGAGGTTGGTGGTGAGTACGGTCTTCCCGGACCCGGCCGTTCCAGTTACAAATATGAAATACATCCCCCCAGCTATCAAGGATGCCAGAATTTTAAACTGTGAGTATTGATTTGTGTGACATGATAGTCCTTGCAGGACCAGCGACTAATGGCATCGACGAGGGTGTAGCTAGGCATCTTTCTGTAGAACTGGTTAAGGTCAATCATAAGGTCTTTCCAGACGGTGAGTCTTACATTAGGATACCACGGAAGGTTGAGGGAGAAGAGGTTGCTGTAATTCAATCAACATATAATCCTCAGGACAAGCATCTGGTAGAGCTCTGTTTAATTGTTGAGGCTCTGAAGGATTTGAAGGCTGAGAGGGTAATTGCGGTAGTACCTTACTTGGCTTACTCTAGACAGGACAGGAGATTCAGAGAGGGAGAAGCTCTTAGTTCAAAGACCATTCTTAACATGATTTGGAGGAGTGGAGCGGACGCGCTGGTGGTCGTGGAACCTCATAAGCCCGAGGCCATGAATTACTTCAGAGGCGATGTAAGGATCGTGGATCCCTCGCCTCCCATAGCTTCGAAGCTTAAGGGCATGATCAAAGAACCCTTCGTTCTCGCTCCAGACAGGGGAGCGTTGGATAGAGCACGTAGGCTAAGTTCTCTACTTGGGAGTCCCTATAATTATGTCGAGAAGGAGAGGAATAGAGAGACCGGCGAAATAACCATAGGTAACGTGCCAAGCGACGTAAAGGGTAAGGACGTAGTTCTCATAGATGATATAGTAAGTACAGGCTCCACTATGATGAAGGTCGCCTCAGCCTCAATGAGGGCTGGAGCTAGGAGTGTCACTGCAGTGGGGATTCACTTTCTTTCAGATCAAGAATCTTTGAAAAAGATGGGAGAAATCGGCATATCACGGATCATTGGTACTAATACTGTTCCCACCAGTGGGATCACTGTGGTGGACGTTTCATCTGAAATAGCGAAGAGACTATGAATTACGCTAAACTGAGAGCGGATAATCAATTTCTTGCCTTGAGTGAGCTGGAAGCTCTCAACGGTTCTCCCCCCCTTCACCATATGAACTCCGTGGCTATCTATGAGGGTAACCCAAGGGTGGCCGCCAAGGCTTCTTTCCTTAAGTCCTCTGGCAAATTGTTGATGATAACCAACGACGTATCTGAGGTAGTCTCTCTGCTTAGGGGGGAATGTGTCTCTCTGAATCTGGACGTGATAATGGGTTCTGGGAGAGATAAGGTGAGGGACGTTTATACAGAGTTATCTAAAGTTGTCAAGCTCTCTAAACGTTGTAATATCTTAGAGCTAACCTTCACCGAGGGTTTGATCGTAGTTGGAAGGATGGAAGCTATCAAAGATTCTAGGAGTCTTAGGGAACACATGATACGACCTTTTTCCCAATCGGGAATTATGAGTTCTGAGCTCTCCAGGCTATTGGTAAACTTAGCAAGACCCAAGGAAATCCTCCTGGATCCGTTCGTTGGGACTGGCTCTCTATTGATAGAGAGCGCATGGATGGGTCTTCAGTGTGTAGGGATTGACGCCGAGAGAAACATGTTAAGTAAAGCTAAAGCTAACTTGATAGCATTTGGATACAGCTGTCATTTAATTAATGGCTCCGCCACAAACTTACCCATTGTACAGGTCGAATCAATTGCCACTGATCCGCCATATGGTAGGTCCAGTAAAGGGTGGGGAGCTGAACTTAAGGAACTTTACATTGAGTTCTTTAGTTCTGCCTACCAATCTTTGAAACGAGGAGGATTCCTTGTGTTTTCGACTGATTCCAGGTATGATTGGAGGGATCACCTTAGGGAGGCCGGACTTAGGCCATTGAGGCTGCATTATACTTACTCCCACAAGAACCTCTCTAGGGCAATATATGTGGTGCAGAGGCCTTGATGAGAATCTATTTCATAGGTACTGGAGGAGGGGCCCCTTCCTTTAGGGGTCTTCCCTCAATCCTAGTTAAGAGAGAGGGAATATCGATTCTGTTAGATTGTGGTGAGGGTACTCAATGGAGGCTAATGCAGCACTCCCTAGGTTTTAGTTCAATAGATGCAGTCTTCATAACACACATGCATGGAGACCATGTGCTTGGCTTACCTGGACTGATTGAGACCATGGGCCTCTTGGGTAGAAAGAAGAAGCTATATTTAGGGGGACCAAGGGGGATGAAGGAGTTCCTGGAATACTCTTTCTCCCTAACTCACTTTTCTCCCCAATTTGACCTAGAGTTCGTATCTTCTTTAGAGCTAGGTGGACTTTTGGTTACTGCCTTTCCTACCTGCCATGTCATTGAATCATATGGTTATATTTTGACTGAAAGGGATAGGGTTAATTTAGATGCAGAGAGGCTCAGAGCCGAGGGGATCTCAGACTGGAGAATATTGAAATCACTTAAGGAGTAAGGAGCCTCCTCCAAAGGCCGCAAGTATGGCCATCATGCCCACTAGCTCAAGCATTAACCCGGCAGTCCCGAGAAGTCCCAGGTATGACAGGGCGTAGATGTGTAAGGGTATGGGTATTATGGCGAACGTCGCCTCCCTGAACAGAAACTGAAGCACTGCCCCCACGTAGAGGACTGCCAGTAACGTCTTGAGGTCCAGGCTCTCCCTCATTTTCTGAACACCACGTAGAGTAATGCCAGGACCACCAGGGCGACCACAAGGCCAACTATTGTGACTTCGTCGGTAGTGCTCAGGGTTATGGTACTGGTGGGAACGGTCGGGGCGGAGGAGGAAATATACAGGGTAAGGAAGTTTGAGGTTATGGACTTGTCAAATAGGGTCTCTCCCGCCTTACCTTGCCATACTGCGAAGGCCACGTCGTAGCTATGCCCAGCGGTGAAGTTGGGTTCGTATTGAGCCAGGGAAGTTGGAATCGCCATTGGTCTGGCGAATTCCACCGTCCAGGTGCCGTTGCTCCAGGAAGCTCCAGTCCAAACGTAGAAGAGTGAGCCTTCCAGTCCAGAGGACGCCACTGGAGAGTACCATATACCCGCGGTGTCCACCTCGTATATGTTGGTCTGGTTGGTGTAGAGAGGGACCGCGAATCCGTGGTTCCCAGTGTAGTTCAACCCCGTGAGGGAAGTGTTCGTCCACAATCCCGCCCTGAAAGCGGGGTCCTGGGAGGAGTTCCAGGTCGCCCCTGATACCCACATCCATAAGCTGGCCGGCCCTGCAGACAGGGAACCCCCCGCCTGAGTTACTTTGACTCCATCGTAAACCTGTCCTGGGAACTTGCCTCCGATGTTCATGCAGTCCATGGGGCTGGTCTCGGATCCCATGTACCACATTATTGCTGCCCTGTCGGGGTAGTACCACGTGGAGTTCACGTAGTAGCCATAGAACATGGAGTCCTGATCCAGAAGGTACTCCATGGGCCTCGGAGAGTGATAGAGAAGGATTGTACCGTTTCCCAGCACTTGAATCTGAGTATCGTTGGGAGTTGGTAGGACGGCCACGCCGGAGTAGTTGAGGACTAACCTACCTGGTATTTGTGTACCGTTCAGTATTGTGTAGTAGTCGGTGTAGTTCTTCTCTATGGTGTAGGTCACCCCGTGAGTCAGCTCCATGATCCTGAAGAGTCCAGGACCTGAGGCGGGAGGATATAAGGAGGCTGCAGCGGCGGACCACGCGTTGAAGGCCGGGTTCTGATCGGGCCACTTCATTAACACCACCAGGTCAGATCCATTCCACGCCGCCTTCACCAGCACGTAGGGAGTTATGCCTGAAGTGGGCACGCCGTTCAGGTTAGCCGTTAAGGAGACGTTGGTCCAGGGTATGGAGTTCCAGAACGATTCAGACCCTGGATCTCCCAGGTTCAGAGAGCCGTGCACCCTATAGGCCGTGATCTGTGGAGAGGTCTGAGCCAGTGGAACTCCCACCAGCACTGCCGTGAAGGAGAGTCCCAAGGCGACCAGCACCACGAGAAGTGTGAGCTTATTCATTATGATCAAGACTTATTTCTAATCAACATGGTTATATAGTTATTCAATTGGACAGGCTGGGATTCTCTCCGTGCTCTTCTAACGCTAAAATAATTTCATCCAGTGAAGCTGATTGAACCGTATGGAGACTGGCGTCTCACCATCGGCAGTCGTGTGGGAGAGCACGAAGGCCTGTGACTTTGTATGTAGACACTGCAGGGCCCTGGCCATTCCGCATAGACTACCAAATGAGCTTACTACTGAGGAGGTCCTCTCCCTTGTGGACGACTTGGCCCTCATGGGGGTGAAGTTGTTCGTGGTGAGCGGTGGGGACGCCCTAAAGAGGGATGATTTGTTACAAGTCCTCTCCTACTCCTCCAAGAAACTTAGGACTGCCGTCTCACCCAGCGGCAGTCGTCTCACTTACGATGTCGCCAAGAAGTTCAGGGAAGCCGGCGTCTCAGCTGTGTCGGTAAGCGTAGACGGACCTGAGGAGATTCACGATTACTTCAGGGGAGTTCCTGGAGCTTTCCAGCTGGCCAAGAAGGCTGTGGAGGCCGTCAGGGAAGCTGGCGTTCCCCTTCAGGTGAACTCCACCGTAAGTAGATATAACGTGAGGTACTTGAGAGAACTCAAGGACACCGTTCTCTCCATGCACCCGCAGACCTGGGACGTCTTCATGCTGGTCCCGGTGGGGAGGGCTACTCCAGGGATGACGATTTCCCCAAAGGAAGCGGAGGAGGTGATGGGAACGATCTTAAACTGGAGGATGAAGGAGGGGATAAACGTCAGGATGACCTGTGCCCCTTACCTGGTGAGGCTTGCAAACGAACAGGGGATTAGGCTAATCCCCCCTGATCTCAGGTATGGAAGGGTGAGCGTTGAAGGGGCGAGAGGATGTATGGCGGGTAACGGTTACGCGTTTGTGGGGTATGATGGCAACGTGTATCCATGTGGTTTCCTTCCAGTTTCGGCCGGGAACGTTAGGAACAGGAAGTTCAGCCAGATATATAGGGAATCATCGCTCTTCGCGACCCTTAGGGAGCCATCCAATTTGAAGGGGAAGTGCGGAATCTGTGAGTATCGCTCCGTGTGTGGAGGATGTAGGGCCAGGGCGTACGCTTCTACTGGGGACTACCTGGAGGAGGATCCCCTGTGTCTTTACGTTCCAGCGAGGATGAGAACTTGATAAGTCTCACCAAGTTGATAAGAGGGAGGAGTGAAAGAGGAGACTCCGTGAGGTTTCCGCGTACTGAGAGCAAATATCCGGCTGTCCTCATCTTGGGACTGACCAGGAATTGCAACCTCAATTGTCTTCACTGTTACTCTAACTCAGGGGGAGGCAGGTTCAAGGACCTTTCACCGGACTTCTGGTTTCAAACGATTGAAGAGGCTGGAACCATGGGCGTCAGACACATTATCCTTACTGGAGGAGAGCCGCTTATGATGAGGGAAATCAGGGAGATCGCGAGAAAAGCCCACGATATGGGAATTAGTGTTGAACTCTCCACCAACGGCACAATGCTAACTTCCCTTCCATCGGTTGTGGAGTACGTAAGCTATGTGGGAGTGAGTCTCGACGGACCTCCTCAGGTGCACGACCGGGTGAGAGGAATAAAGGGGGCCTATGACAGGGCACTGGAAGGTGTAAGGTTCGCAAAATCCCTTGGTCTCAAGGTTGGGCTGCGATTCACCATCACGGCCCTCAATTGGTGGTATGTTGATGACGTGTTAACCACGGTGGAGCGGGAGGGACTGGACAGGATATGTTTTTACCACCTGGCTTACGTCGGACGAGCGGAGAGGAAACTGGACATTGATAATTCCACGAGGCTAAGGGTGGTTGAACATCTTTTGGACAGGGCCAAGAGCGTCAACTACGAGTTACTTACAGCAGGCAACCCTGTTGACGGCGTTTTGGCCTATTTAAGTACTGGGAGTCCTGAGGTGTTGAAGCTTCTCCAGGCCAACGGCGGTAACCGCTCTGGAGAGAGGATAGCTTACATTTCTCCCAAGGGGTAATCTTTCCAGACCAGTTCACCCCAGTACCCCTTGGGGTTGGGCCGCATCTAATGGAGTTATGGGATAGGCCGACCCCTCTCGTCCAGAGGCTTAGGGACAGAGGTAGATACGTGGAGTGTTCTTCGTGTCCGTTCTTCTCAATATGCAATGGAGGTTTGAGAGGAAGGGCCCTGTCAGTGAGTGGTGATATCTGGGCCAGGGACCCCTCATGCTACCTTCAAGAGGCCCTATCTAAGTACCCTGTGCAGGAGTACGTAACTTCACATAGAAGTCCATAACTTACCGCGTCAATACACATAAGGGCTATAGGGAGGTTTCTCTAAAGTTAGCATATGTGTGAGCTCAAGGAGGAGGGGTTGAGGAGGGAGGTTCAGGAGGGCACGATCCTGATTAAAGAGAATAACTTCACCAAGGTTGGCGGAGAGCCTTACCTTAAAACGTTGGCCGGATTGAGGGAACAGGGGATAAGTAAGAGCTATTATTACTACATCTTGGACTGGCTCAGGTCCTCGGGGATGATCACTCAGGAGGGAAGGATGAGAGGTAACTTGATCCTCCCGTTCAGCGGGGAGGAAGGAGTCAAGATAGTGGACGGGGTGGTCTGGGCTCAAGAGGATAAGTTGAGATATGTCAAGTTGGAATGGTCCACTTGCGATGACTGCAGGCTGTTACCCACCTGTATCTACTTCGCCAAGGACCTCAACAGGAAGTTGAGAGTTCCGCTGAGAAGCGAGTATCCACGAGGGGCGTGGAGGGAACTACTGAGGGAGCTCAAAGCCAGGGTATTCACTTCGTCCTACATGATCGCCCCAAGAGTCATTAAGGTTCACTATCACAAGCTCCTCAAATTTCAATCCTAACGTCAACGGCGTAGGCTCCCTCCTCGTTCACCATCAAGGGGTTAACGTCCAATTCCCTTACGTTCAGATCCACTATCATTCTGGAAATTGTTGATATGGTCCTGGCCACCGAGCCGAGGTCGTAGTTCCTGTTCCTCGCGGTCAGCAGTTGAGTAACCTTACTCTCGGTCATAACCTCCAACGCTTCGTCCTCGGAGACCGGAGAAAGAGCGTAACTGAGGCTCCTTATTACTTCCACGTGAACCCCGCCTATTCCCACAACGACAGCGTGGCCAAAGGTGGGGTCTCTCAGGCCGCCTACGAAAACTTCCACCCCATGCAGTTGCTGCTGAAGTAAGACTCGCTTAAATTTTGTGGACACCCGCTTGTAGGTCTGTTCCAACGAATCCCTCTCCACATTCATTATCACCCCTCCCACCTCGGTTTTATGAATCGGTTCGTCCGTGGACGCCTTGACGACTAGAGGGAAGCCCACCTTTTCTGCAGCTTCTTTAAGTTTAGAGGGATCCTCCACAACTGCCCACCTTGGCGTCCTCACGCCATACAGCTCCATCAACTTCATGGCCATATAGTCCGGTATGTACTTTCTCCCCTCCACCAACGTCCTCACCTCCTCAAGCGGCTGAGGGACCCTGATCTTCCTTTGAGGAGGCCTCCTCTTTAGGACGTAATTGATCGCCTTCACTGCGTCCTCTGGGAACCTGAAGGCTGGCATCCTAGCTAACTCCAGGGTTCTCGACGCAGCGTCCTCATCCAGCCCCATCACTACGGTCACCATCCCCTTTCCCTTGAACTCCAGCACGACCCTGGCCACCTCGCTACAACTGACCATGGGTAAGGATTGCACTATGACCAACTTAGTACAGTCGAGGTCTTGAACGGTCTGTAGCGCCCTCCTATACCGCTCGCTGTCGGCGTCTCCAGAGAGGTCCAAGGGATTCTTGGGTAGGCTCTGAGGAGGAAGGACCTTCTTTAGCTCCTCATTGGCTCCGGCAGTCAGCGTAACCATCTTCAGTGCTGAGGACTCTATGGCGTCGGCCGTGAGCACCCCATGTCCTCCGGAATTGGTCACCACCAGGACGTCAGGCCTTATGGGTTCGTCTGCTGTGAGGACCTTAGCTAAATTCAACATATCCTCCAATCCGTCAACTTGAATTCCGCCCACCGTCCTCACGGCAGCCCTGAAGAGCTCCCCAGAACCCGCCACGCTACCGGTGTGGGTCTTAGCCGCCTCGGCTCCTCCCTTCCCTATCCCTCCCTTCAGGAATACCAAGGGCTTCCTCTTGGCCACGTCGGGAACTATATCTAAGAACTTACCTCCGTCAGCCACACCCTCGAGATAGGAGAAGATGGCCCTAGTCTCCAGGTCGTCCGCAAGGAATTGAAACACGTCGGTCTCACTGACGTCAGCCTGGTTCCCTAGGCTCACGAAGTAGCTCAGGCCAGTCCTAGTCCTCTGGGCCCAGTTCAACATGTAGACGCCAATGCCGCCGCTCTGAGCGACCACGGCCACGTTTCCCCTTAGCACGTCCGCAAAGGCGAAGGTGGCGTTCATCGCTGGCGTCACAAGACCCAATGTGTTGGGTCCCAGCACCCTCACACCTCCCTTCCTAGCTATGGACACCAGCTCGTTCTCCAACTTGGCACCCTCCTCATCAGTCTCCCTGAAACCGGAGGTTATCACCACCGCCGCTCCTGCTCCCACCTGAACCGCCTCCTCCATGACTTCGGGGACGGCCGTCCTCGGTACGGCCACAATCACCAGGTCCACGCTCCTCACGTCCTTTAGGGACCTGCTCGATTTCACACCCTCCACAGAATCAGCCTTTTCGTTGACTGCGAAGACCTTTCCTCGGAAAGTCGAGAGCACGTTCCTCAGCACTATGTTACCGACCTTGTCCCTGTTCCTGGAGGCCCCCACAACTGCAACGCTCGAGGGCCGGAAGAGTTTCTCTAACATAAGTAGAGGGTGAGGCGGTGGGTAAAAAGTCCTAGAGGTACATCATGACTCCGCCGTACACTTCCTCCAAGAAGGACTCGGCCCCTCGTATTTCGTCCACCTCCTCAACCAGGTCCTCCTTCCTGACGTTGTAGAGGGCAGCCGCATACGGACAAGCGTACACCTTAAAGTGTTCCTTGAAGTCCCCCTTCAGTTGCTTGAGGAAGGAGTGCCAGTCTGGCAGCTTACTGGAATTCACGAATTCCCTCAAATTCCTCACGTAGTTTTCAACGTCCGTTGAGTAGAGTGGTGGATAGTAAGTGGGGAAAGGATATTTAACTTGGAGAGACTTTACGATTTGAGGGCTGGAGGAAAGAGGGACTATTTACCATCTAAGTTCAGTATTCCGTTGCCTGATGGTAGGTTCTGTCCTATAGATAAGATGATCTCAAGTTATTACGTGAAGAGAGGGTGGAATGAGGGGGTTCCAACCGAAGAGAAATTAAAGGACTTAGGACTTTCCTTCTAAGTCTCTCCGACAGAGAGTAAGACCTTCAGCAGATCGGAAGCAGCCTGTGTTAAGTCCCTCAATGATATCACCCCCACGGGCTTACCTCCCTCTCCGACGACAGGGAGGTGAGATATGTCGTGAGAGCGCATCCTCTCTGCCGCCTCCATTAGTGGGTCCTTGGGACCTACGGTGATGACGTTCCTTGCGATGACCGATTTAACTGTGCCTGCCTCTATCAGTCCGTGGGAAGCAGCATATACAATGTCTCTCTCCGTCACTATCCCCACCAACTTTCCTTCCTTATCAACCATTAAAACGCTTCCTACCTTCTCATCTCACATCAACTTCACAGCGTCCCTCAGGGAGGTCTCAGTTGAGGCTACTACTGCGGGAGAGGACATGACGTCCTCCACCTTAACGCTGTGAGATTTATGCTTCTTGTGAATTGGCATGACCAGACTCTTTATTCTAATTATAAATATTTTTCACGTTGTATTGTTCTCCCGCTCGACGCGTGCAAGCTGGTGGGGCATCGTTTCGCATAAAAAGGCCGCTCGCACATCACGTACCGCTGACGGTCTAATTTAACATATATTTATACTACAATCCGTCATATGACACATGAGAGAACAACTTCTCTTCATAAACGGAGAGTGGGTAAAGCCTGAGACAGGAAAGTTCGGTGAAAAGGTGAATCCCAGTACAGGTGAAGTGTCAGGAAAGTTCGCGCTAGCAACTCGAGAGGAGGCCGACAGAGCAATAGATACCTCTTATGAGGCGCAGAGGAAGTGGGAGGGCCTTACGTCGGTGGAAAGGAGTAAGTACGTTTATAAAATTGGGGGTTAAGGGGGCGAAAAACCTCGCCAGCGGGGTGGATAGCCCCCTTTGAAATCATATTTAAATACATCTTTTTCAAACATTTCATTAATGCCTACCGTAGGCTTCCGTTTTAGAGCATACATAGACGAACGAACGTTGAGGGCGTTAAAAGCCCAGTTGAAGTTGGCGTGTGAGATATATAATACCCTACGGTGGGCAGACATGTATTTCTACCAAAGATGGAAAAGGTCTAACCCAAACGGAGTTAAGACAACTAGCCTTAGACTTGAGGAAACAAGATGAGAGATATCGACAACTTTATTCACAAGTGGTACAACAAATTGCTGACCGCTACTATGAGGCTAGGCAACGCTTTTTTGAAGGGTTAGCACGTTTCCCGAAGA
>Ga0074075_12950_pt1 | contig 27290 bp, 28 predicted proteins | sample YNPg_E_FD_63712 | JGI IMG/M metagenome (GOLD analysis project Ga0074075, IMG submission 63712) | Hot spring microbial communities from Beowulf Spring, Yellowstone National Park, Wyoming, USA - YNP_Beowulf Spring_E v2 (version 2) | ecosystem: Environmental > Aquatic > Thermal springs > Hot (42-90C)... | reverse complement strand
TACTCTCTAAAAATTTATAATATGCTTTTAAGTCAGTTTTTGCACGTTCCTTTCATAGTATTCATAATAATACCAATCCCCCGTGGCCTTGTTTGAACTTCCTGGAATGTTCACATACTATTACATGATTTTTTTATTGCTCCTGATAACTGCATTTTTCATCTATGCTATCTAAATCTGAGTTCAACTAAAGAAAATAGCGCAATTTTTAAAATTGCAGAATTTTTTGCATTTAACCTATTCTTATCCATAGTATATTTTGAATTTATAAATTCCATAGGGCAACCCGTTCATGTACCAATAACAACATCTGTTCCATTTTACATAAATTTCTATGAACTAACCAATGCGGGATTGTATGAAGAGCTCATTTCAAGAGTACTTTACATTGGTATCCCTCTATTTTTATATTATAGATATAAGGGGATTAGATTACCATGGTATAGAATGATATGGGGTGGAAATTACAAACTAGGGAAGCCAGAAATTACTGTATGGATAATTTCTTCGGTCATATTTGGTATAGCGCACTCTACAGCATGGGATTGGTCTAAAACTCCCCAGGCAATGCTAGGGGGATTTTTATTGGGTTATCTTTATCTTAGGTACGGACTATTTGCTGATGTGCTTTTCCATTATTCTATAGACGCATCTGATGCAATACTAACAACTGCGCTGGGAAGTCCCGTCGCTACTTCATCAACTCAGGGTATCCTGGGTCTGGAATATTTAGTCTTTATATTTGGCGGAGCGGTAGTTACTGGGAATTACATATACTTGCTTGTAACTGGAAAATATAAAGACGGGCAAAACAAAAACGAAGGAATCAAGATTTCCCAGTTTCCCATATGTCCAAATTGCCATTCTACGAATGCTACATTAATATACGATAACATTTACAAATGCAATGACTGTAATACCATCTTTAGAAAAATTAATTAATAATTGGCCATATTTTCTATTCTCATTATTTCCCTCATTAAAGATGTAGCATAAGAGCCTGGAGGCAAAATAAAATGTAAGGTATCTAATTGAATATTCATATCTGATGCCTTTTCAAACATATTCCTTCTCTCACCCTTGGAAGACAAATTGTATGGAAGTTTAAAATCAACGAAAGAAACCCCTTCTTCTTCCATAACCTTCCTTTCAATATCACCCTGAATCCCCGATGCATATTCCTGTTCATGTCCTATTATCAATCCTGTAGGTTGAATTTCCCCTCTAATATATTCTTCTTTAAATTGAGAGTAATTCAGTGAATTCACTTTTATAAATTTACCATTTTTATTGACAACATCCCCAATTTCTAATTCCTTGGAGATTTTTAGCCTCTCAGACAAAATTTTATTGAATAGGTAAGCTTGGTAGGCATGAATAAACATACTTACGAGACTTGGAGGTAGAGTTTTCAATGCACCAACATAATCTTCAGGATGTTCCCTGAGATGCATCAAAACTGCCTTTTCCAAATCCAGAGCCTCCGGAAATCTGTCAGCATATTTCTTCGGATCCGGATCCTCATAATATTCATTTCTTATATCGGTGAAGTTGTCTTCACCCGGCATACCTATAAATTTTCTGGCTGCTTCTTTATAATCCCTTCTTATTATATCCCTCCCAACGAGATGTGATACAGGTCTTAAATTTCCAAATCTCTGTGGGCCATAGAAATTGGGAAATATTCCTTTAATTGCAATTTGATTGAAATTTTCCTGTAATATATCAATTTGAGTATCCCTTATCTTTATCCTGAATAAATTTCCCTTATGATTTCCCAAATATATTCTTTTGTTTGAATAAAAATATTCCAGAATTTCAAAGTCTTGAAGGTTTATTTCTTTGAATTTTGCGCCGTATATGCTTATATACTGTACTTTTACTGCCCTCCTATCCTTAGTCCCAGCAAATCCAATTCTCTTGGGGGAAACACCATAAGCCCTAGCAATGAATCTTATCAATCTATTATGTTCCCAGTTTTTAGCTCTAATCTTCAAAATTAGATTCTCCCCATCGGGATCTTTTGGAATTTCATCGATCATTTCCTCTACATAAAAATCATCTGGTTCGGTTCTTAATTTCCCACCAGCTTGTTTGAGATTATAGTAATATGAATAGATTCCAATCTCATCAAAATTTGGCATATAGTTATCGGGGGAATATTAATTAACTATATTTCATTATCTCTTGCAATGTGGGAAGGGATTAAAGGTAATCGATTACAAAACGGTGCTAAGGGCTTATTATTTGGAATAATCGTTACATCGTTTCTATTATACCTTTCATTTTATTTATATTACATCTACATCCTTATACCGATAATACTTGTAGTTATTTTTCATTATTCCGGATCCTGGAGAGTCAGTGATAGGGCTTTTTATGGCTTTATTGCCATATTCATAGCATTCCTAATTTCAGTTGCAGCCATATCATTTAACCTGGAAGGTACGCCTCATAATTCTATAACAACCATTAAGAACTCTCTTGGGACATATTCAGTTTATTTTAACTATACGAAGGAAGGCAATTTAATTGAGATGTTCATAAAACTAAATACAACAGAGGTTTATAATGCAACAGCAAGATTGTATGACTTGATCAATGCAAGGAATATAGAGATTGTAAATCTGGTATTTAATAAGGTTGGAGAAAACTCCACAACGTCTCTCAGTTTAAACAACTTATCGGGAAGTATTTACATTATATTCCTGAATCTGACATTTCACAGTTCCAACTCCACAGTTAGCACAAAATTAGGTCTGCTTGGTCCAATTCTTGTATCACCTGTGGGCTTATGGCTCTATCTCGTTAAGGATTTAGCCATAAGTTACCTCTTGGTTACATATGGTTTCTTCATTATATTTGTCGCACTAATAAGATTCATGAATAAATCAAGGGAAAGAAACATGGGAAAGAAGGAGGAACCTCAAAATAAAGGAAACGAAGATTCTCAGAACCAGAAGGAAGATAATAATAAAAATCAATGATAGTTAATTAATTAATTTTAATTCTCTTAATTTTTCCAATACCTCTTGAGCATGTCCTTTCGGTTTGACCTTATCGAAAGTATACACAACCTTTCCATCTTTATCGATTATAAATGTAACCCTCTTGGCTGTAGCCAGGCCAAGCACTCCATATTTCTTGGCTATCTCCTTGGAGTTGTCTGCGCCCAAAATAAAAGGAAGCCCATATTTCTCCGCAAATTTCTTATGTGTCTCTGCCGAATCAACTGAAACCCCAATGATTTCAACGTTGTATTTTTAAATTCATCATAATGGTCTTTGAATTCATTTGCTTCAGTTGTACATCCGGAAGTGAAATCCTTCGGATAAAAATAGAGAACTACAGGCTTCCCCCTCAATTTGGAAAGGGATATTTTGTTTCCTTTATGATCCAGAGTTTCAAAATCCGGGGCTATATCACCTACCTTAATATTCATAAAAAAAGATAATTTTTAAATAAAAAGATTTATGTCTTTGCAGTTAGAAATGACCGAAGAGATTAATATTAATTTGGAGCAATCTCACAATCTTTTTGACCGGGAAATTTTAATCTCTAAGGATATATCAGAGTCGGATGTAGTAGGCAATCTATCAAGATTCGGATCATTCATACTCTTTTATGATCCATTTGATAATATTTCATACATTAAATTAAATAAGAACAATCAAAATTATTATTCAATTTTAAAAACGCTATCATCCTTGGATTTGAAAGTTAAAGAAATAAGTAGTCGGACAGTTGTCGAATTGGGAGCTTTCAGCAAAGATGAGGTGGAGTTCCTATCAAATATTTCATCTATAATGGGCGTGATGCGCTACCCATTTTCATTAATGTATGAGAAGAAATTATACTTCAGATTCTTGGCTTTGGAGGAATCTCTTGAACCAATAACCAAGATTCTTATGGATTTTTTGGACAAAAATGACAGTTGGAACCTCGTTTACATTAAGAAACCTACTTCTTTGTATGATTATTTGAAAAATTCAATTACGATAAATCTGCAAAAGTTTACATATTAAGGGAATTGGATTATGTTAATATAGAGGAAAACTTTCCCCACTACAAATGTAAGCATCTGTTTTATCTCATGTTAAATGAACCTTATATAAACACAGAAAGAGCCCTAAGGTTTAGTGAATGCCTTACCAGCCATGGCGGAATTATCAAAGAATCTAAGTTAATTAGGAACGGCACTTTAAAAATATATGAGGATATTAGGCATGTAAATGAAATTTCGTTTGTTAACATAATTAAGGATCCAAACTATTCATTTCCATTAGAGGTAATTCAATATTTCGACGGAAAGGATGTATATCTTAAATTAGTAGTAGAGCATGATGATGAAAAAACCCTGTTTATAAGGATGAAGGATTATAATAAAAAGCACGAAGGAAAGATAGAATTTGTACTTGAGGAGACAATGGATCAGCTTTAAATTATTCCTCCATCTACAGGGATCATAGCACCTGTGGTTGCTCCAAATGTGTCATCCTTTATTAAAGCAATTACAACATTGGCAACATGTTCAGGCAACACTTCTATTTTGAGCAAATTGGACTTTTTATATTCTTCAACAGTCATTCCCTTTGTCTTTGCTCTATTTTCCAGCACCCCTCCTTCCCATATCTTTGAATCTTTGAATATTTTATCAGGATTTATAATATTACTTCTAATTTTATATGGGCCACCTTCTATCATAACATATTTTGCAACTTGGGCTGCAAAAGCCTTTGAAGATCCATAGGAAAGCATTCCTGCCCCGGGATTAGTTAAATTCTTAGTTATGTTAAAAACAAAGTTTCCACCAATGTTTTGCGCTTTCATAATCTTGAAAGCCTCTCTAGTAATCAAGAATGTACCGATTGAATTAACATTAATATGCTTCATTAGATCATCAAGTGTTATCTCCTCAATTTTCGCAGGATGCAGGTAGCCAGCATTATTAAAAACTATATCTAAACCACCATACTCTAACACGATACGATTAAACGCCTCTGTAACTTCATTTTCTTTGGTAATGTCGCAAACTATACCCATTGAATAATTACCCAAACTCTTTGAAAGATCAAGGATCTTGAGATCTAAATCAAGACCCACAGGAATAATCCCATTTTCATAGAATTTAATGAATGTTGATTTCCCTATGCCTGATGCTGCCCCTGTTACAACGCCCACATATCCTTCAAATTCCTGTCTCCTGATCTTACTGAACTTTGCCTCCTCAAGCGACCAGTATTCCATTTCGAATCCTTCTTTCTTTGATATGAATTTATTTTTTCCAAAGGACTTTGCTGCTAAATTAACGTATATACTATGTTCCATGAGTTCGCTGATTATTTTAGCTTCTTTCTTGTTAGTTGATGAAGTAATCATTCCTAGCCCTTTGATTATAATGACGTTAGGATAAGGGTCATGCATCGGATATTTGCCATTTATGAACTCTTTATAATCTTCTTCATACCTTGCGGCATATTTCTCTATTTTTTCTGGGAGTTCTTCAATGGAGTTGGCATAGACATACTCAAATTTGGTCCTAATAATCATATCAGGTGTAGCCGGCCCTAGTGACTGAAACTCTTCGGCTTCTGGCAATGTAGAAAACCAAATGATCTCTGGTTTCAAGTCTACATTGAGTATTTTTCTTTTTTTGGAACTTAGCTTGCCCCTTATTTTGGGCAGATTTGTTATAATATTGTCTATTTTATCTTTCTCCAATTCTAATTTTCCCATCCCATTGAACCTTTTGTTTATTTCATCCTTTGCCCTGTTAACTATCTCCAAGTGTCTGTCAAGACTTTCTTGAGCAGTTTTACCCCATGTAATTAGGCCATGTTTTCTTAACACGACTCCCTTGTATTCGGAAAGGTTGTAATTATTTGCCAATTTCATGAATTCCTTAGCCAATGGAAACCCCGGTGGAACATAATCCATTATAAGAATATCTCTTCCTAATATGTCCAAGATATTGTCATTGGTAAGGTCGGTATTGGTTATGGCCAGAATGTAATCGGCATGGCTGTGATCCACAAATTCAAATGGTACAAAGGCATGCAAGAAGGTTTCCACAGATGGTGAAGGTTGATCAGGGGCTACCATGCTATCCTTAAAATATTCAGTCATTTCTAAGTCTGTCATTTGTTCAATGGACGATGCTCTCAGCAAGTCGTCTAGTCTCAAAGCTGTAAATCCATTTTCATCAATTGTAGCCAAATCTGAGCCTGATCCTTTTACAAAAAGTGCCTTGACCCTTTTACCTGTGTGATCAATGATTTCTCCCTTAACACTTGTATTCCCGCCGCCATGAAGTACAAGTGTCTTATCTGATCCTATTATTCTTGAAGTCCTGACTCTTTCCTGCAGTAAAACTTCGGATTCTTTTGTGAGCTTAAATAACATGCCCTATGATAGTAAACTGGATAAAAACTTTTTACAGAAGAATCAATAAGCATGGGAAAAAGATGTACGATAGCGAATTCTCCAATTGGGATCAGGATGTATTCATCATAAATCTAAAAGAGCAAATAGATAGAGGGGCATTGATGTCCAGATATTCAAGAACAAAGGAACTAGATCTTAGGAAACTGTGGTTAAAAGAATTCAAAGACAATCCAGAAAGGGGAAAAAATTTTTACGAAAGGGTTTTTGTTGAATACGGAGATGAATCAATTGCGGAGCTGGTTACAGCCCAAGTGGGAATTCAGAATGTTAGTAATATTGTATCAAAAATAATTGAAGACAATAGAATAGGTTTATCATATATTGAAAAAAGCTCAAGGTATGTACCATATGATGAAAAGTAAATGGAAGGTTCCTCTACATTGAAGGGGAAAAATAGGATTGGGCGGAGAGTTATTAAGGATATACAATGAAGCATGTGATTACCTCTTCGAAACTTATTCTATCCTATTAAAAAAGTTGTTAGAGAAATTGAAGAAAATATATCCAATTGAAACATTAGAGTTTGAAATTGACGGAAAAGGAATGGGACTTAAAGAAATAGAGATAGAGAATGCAGATGTGTTAGTTAAAGCATACAACAATGCTATTAGAAGCAGGGCATTGGATGAAGCAAGGTATCTTTTGCCCGCAGCCACTCTCACCAATGTGGGAGTATCAGGAAACGCTAGATCCTATATCAGACTTATGAACAGGCTTCTATCGTCGGAACTTAAGGAAGCCAGATCACTTGGAGAAAAGTTAAAGAAAGAGCTTTATCCGGTATTCTCAAAGTTAATGGATTCAATGGAGAAAGATTATGGAAAGCAGATGATTGAATATGAATCAATTTACAATGTAATGGATGTAAAGCTCCTATTAGAAGATAAAAAGTCTACAGGCAAGGAATTAGTTAAGTTAATAAATTACCCTGATGACGAAGATGCTGTTGCCAATTTTATATTACCTTATGTTTTTCAGAGAGCTGGATATTTCGGTGCTGATGTAAAAGAGCTGATTAAGAGTGGAAAAATTAATCATAGGGAAATAATTGAAAAGATATCTGAAATTAGGAAAAACAGAAGGAATAAAATTGGAAGGGAAGGTGAGTTTGTTAACTACACTTTTATGGTTTCAACCAATTTTGGTGCTTTTAGGGAGCTACATAGACACAGAACAATGACAATAATAAGAGGTAAACTAACCACTGAATACGGTTACCAGATCCCTCCTACTATTATGAATGATGAAGAGATGTTATCATTGTTCAATGATGCTGTTAAGAGGACTGAAGAAGTATACAGAAAGATAAGGGATTTCAACAAAGATATTTCGCAATACTTAGTGACATTTGCTCATACCTATCCTGTTTTGATTAACGCAAATTTAAGAGAAATTGTTTATTTAACAGAGTTAAGATCTACTCCTCAAGCACATTTTGACTTGAGAAATATTTCTATTGAATTGAAGGAAAAGATAACCAGGGTTAACCCTTCTTTATCGCCACTATTTAAATTTGTAGACACTGGAAATTATCCATTAGGACGGCTGCGGGCAGAAATAAGAAAAGAGAGAAAGATAAGCGAGCTTGAGAGATCGAAAAATAAATAGTTATGAAATAGCGTAGAGAATTTTTTGAAAAATATATTTTATAAACATATACACATCAATTTCATATTCAAGGGCAATTTGAAAAACTTGTTAAAGCCATGGATGTGTATACTTATTTATGATTACAAAGTTTGCACTTCTTCTATAATAAAGAAAGATTAGTTTTCGCCTTTCGTAATGTATTTAAATATTCAATTAGCTCATCAATTTGTTCAAGGTCCCCTTTTTGAAGGAGAATCAGCAAGATAGCATGGATCATCAATTGATAAATAGAATCCCTCGAGCTCCGCAAAAGTGTTTCCATAATTGAGGTCAATACTTTTATATCCAATTTTTGCTTACTTTTCAGAAGTATGACTTAAAATTTTTAATCCAAGAATATTGTGAAATCTAGAACCGATAAAAACCAAACCATTTTCTTCATTAACAACCAAAATAGAGTAATGAGTTTTAATCCCCTATGTTTTCCGTATTAAAATTTCGTTATGTATATAAGTTAGATCTTTTAATCTTCCTTGGTCATATAAGTTTACAGGGATCTCTTTTCCTTCCAGTTCAGTTATTTCTAAGAGTCTATTGGGCCTATCTAAAATTCTACTATGCAGTATTTTCTCATTGAATTGAAGTAATTTGGAGGACCGTAGGTATTTTTTCATCCCTAATTTCGTAGTATGTGGTTGAATATGGGCCTTGCTCAAAGTTTGTCAATCTTTTAGGAACCCTCATGATTTTTCCTTTATCCTTAAGGTATAGTAAAATTCCCATGGCTGCCCTTCCTGCATCTGCAACACCTGAGATTATATCTTTTCTCTTATTTGTAATATCCCCGCCTGCAAAGATTCCAGGATAGCTAGTCATATTGTATTGGTTAACAATAAGGTCTCCACTTTGAGTCATTCTCAGTTTTGACATTATTTCATTAGGTAAGAAGCTTAAATCAGGTTTCTGACCAGTAGCCTCTATTATGGTATCTACCTTCATTAAAAATTCCTGATCCTTCATGGGTACAGGCTCCCTTCTGCCGCTCCCTGAGTCAACCATCTTGTTTTTCCAATATTTAATACCGGTTACTTTTCCATTTTCCCCTACGTATTCAAATGGACTAACTTCCCAGACAAATTCAATTTTTTCTTCTTCAGCTTCTTCAAGCTCCTCTTCTGCATTACTGCTTGGGTATCCTGGTCTATCCTCCTTAGATCTTCTGTAAAGTACATAAACTTTCTTTGCACCTAATCTTAAGGAAACTCTCGCGGCGTCAAATGCCGTAAATCCGCCACCAATTATTGCTACAGTCTCCCCCACATCTATTCTTTCTCCCTGGTTTACTCTTCCAAGAAATTCTAAAGCATGATAGATCCCTTTTAGTTCCTCCCCTTTAACATGAGTTCTGTTTGGTTTCCAATTGCCAATTGAAATATATACAGCATCAAAATTGTTTAAAAGGTCCATGAATTGAACATCTCTTCCAACCTTTGTATTATAATGAATCTTTGCACCATAAGATAAAATATGCTCTATCTCCTTATCAAGCAAATACCTGGGTAACCTAAATTCTGGAATTCCATGGAACATCATCCCACCGCCCCTGGATGTCTGTTCGAATATTTCAACATCTATCCCATTTATGGATAGGTAAAAGGCGGCAGTTAATCCAGAAGGCCCTGCACCAATAATAGCAACCTTAGCCTTCCCACCCAGGTCATTCTTCCTGACTTTTAAAACCTCATTATAATCCTCTATATTTTCAGCAATGAACTTCTTAATATGTCTTGTAGCGATGGACCCATGATTGTCATCAAGAACACAGTTATCCTCACAAGGATGGGGGCACACATTCCCGCAAACTGCTACAAAAGGCAATTTCTCAAAATTTATTTTTAGCCCAGTTTCAATATCCCCATTGGCAACTGCTATCTGATACCCTGGAATATCTATTTTTGCGGGGCAACCCTGAATACATAAACCGCAACCTAGACACCTTGATGCCTCAGCAACGACCTCATCGAGGGTATAAGGAATTAGAGTAGGTGCATTAAGAGTCCTTATCCTAGTATCAGGATCATATCTTTTTATGGGGACTCGAGAATAATTAACTGGGTTCAAATAGATCTACCTCAGCCCTAAATGATTTTAGAATTATTAAGTATTCCCTTAAGATTTCTGCGAAATTATTCATAATCAATGAAATAGCTTTATAAACAATTCTATCAAAGAATAATTATAAAATTAATATATTCTTGTTTAACTTGTTTTTAGCCTTTTCATAATTCGGATCTATTAAATATGATTTCATGTACATTTTCTGAGCCATCTTGTATTTACCCATGAATTCGTAAATTTCTCCCTTAAGATAGAAAATATCTGGCTTTATTGGAGGCTTCTTTTCAATGCGAATTAAATCCATCAGGCCTAGCTTAGGATATCCCAAGATTACAAAGGTTATGGCTCTATTAAAGTAGGAGTCAACCGCCAACCTACCCAAATACCTCTTTGAAATTTTTATTGATTTGGTATACATATCAAGTGCTCTCATATACTCATTCTCGTCGACGAGATCGTTCCCCATTTGGTAGTATTTGCGGGAAATCTTTTCCATATTATCTCTGAAGTATGCATTTCCAATTCTTTTCCTGTTTTTTAAAAGTTCATCTATAGTACGTTCGATGCTTATCTCCTCAAGGTCGCGATCTTCTATTGCTTTCAAAGTCTGATAATTTAATCCCCTTATTATCTCGGGGATATCATCATCATCAATCATTGAGATAATAGATTATCTAAACTTATAAAATTTTTGTATGGATTTTTCATATTATTGCTTCGAATCTATACAGTTTGCTTATTAAAATGCAAATTTCCATCTGAAAAGTTTACCTCATAAATATCGTTTACTTCAAATTTAATTCCTAGGGATTCATACTCTTCATCATTGAGCCTTAAAACGATTTTAGGTTGGCTTCTAATACTGTATCCTTGCCCGAAATTTCTCAATACTTGATCCATCATTTCCTTAAGAAAACCGATTTCCTGTGGCCCTCCTATTCCCTGTCTATTCTTAAATTCTTCTAAAATTATTTCCTTTCCTCTATTACCATCATCATCTACAACGGACGAAATTTGAGTTACTATGAGTCGTACAACAGACATATACCATAATTTAAGCTAGCATAATAAGCTTTTCAATCCTCTATTTCTATTGTATATATTTGCAAATTCCAATTCAAAATATGGAAAATTTTCAAATATGCATAAAATTTGTAGAGCAAAATTTAATATGATATCTAATTTAATATCGTGGACAAAAAGAAGATTTTTATAACGGTATTGGTGGTAGCAATTCTTGCCGCGATTTCTGTCAATTATGCATTATCGCAGAGTAATCAAAAACAAGATATAGTAGCCCTTCCACCCAGTGTAACAGGAGTTGTATTGAAAGATTACAAGATAGCGGGAAAATTAAACCCCAATAAGGAACTAATGGTTTTTCTCACTTTGAAGCTAAGGAACAAAAATATTCTTAATCTCTATTTGAGTGAATTGCAGGATCCACATTCTAAGTACTACCACAAATACATGAGCCTGAGTGAATTTCAAGCTTATTTCTCCCCTAGCTATAAGGACTACTTTGAAGTTGCCAATTACTTTGAATCCCACGGTTTTAAGGTAACTATTTATTCTGATAGGATGTCAATGGCCATTTATGGAACAGTAAAGATGTTTGATACCATATTCCACACTAATATAGAAAAGATTTATTATAAAGGAAGGATAATTTATGCTCCCATTTCCCCATTAATTTATTCTGGACCAATTGGGAACGAAATAGTGCAGATTTCTGGATTAAGTAGCATGAATGTTGCAAAAATTTCACCTCTATTTGTTAATTCAAATGGCACCCAATTACTCTACGGTTCTGATCTACAAGTGGCCTATCAAGTAAATATGCTATTCACTAAGGGTTATCCAATTAATAAGACAATAGTAACAATTTTATGGTCGGGAAACAATTCCTCTGGGAACTTAGTCGCTCCATTCATACCATCAGATGTTTATAATTATTTCAACAACACATTGCCACAGAACGAACCAAAACCAAAAGTATACGGATACCCGATTGATGGAGCACCAGCGCCAGGGCCAAGCGCCGCATTTGATACTACACAAGCAAATTTTGAATCTACTCTAGACTTAGAGATGGCAGGAAGTATGGCACCTGGTGCAACAATAGTTGAGATATATGGGCCAGCCCCAACTCAAAATTATCTAGATCAGGCTCTCGCTACTGCTCTAAACAACGGCTCAAGTTTTCCAGCTTTAAATAATCTTGTAGCAATAAGTAATTCATGGGGAGGCCAAGATACTAATGACACAGCTTGGATGCAATATGAACAAGAAGCAGCAGCCAGGGGGATAACGGTATTAGCATCTTCTGGGGATGACGGTGATACCAATTCACCAGCTCCATCCTTCCCTGCTACAATGGCCTACAATAATTTTGGAACCATTGCGGTAGGGGGGACAGAAACTACTTTAAGTGGATCTCCAAGTTACAATGGAAGCGGAACCACAGGTATACAATCTCAATCTGTATGGTACAATGAACCACAACAGGGTGATGGATCGCAAGGTGGAGTAAGTTCCATATTTCCAGAGCCATCTTGGCAAAATAGCAGTACTATGGCAAATCAAGCAATTCAAGGCAATTCAAGCATAACAGGGGTAAGCTCGGGAAGAGCCACACCTGATATCGCTGCAGATGGTGCAAACATGTCTATTTACATAACATACCAGGGAAATTCAGGATATCAGACTCTTTGGGGGACGTCGGTTGCATCACCTCTAGTAGCAGGAGTTGTAGCAGATATGGATAATTATCTAGGTCAGATGGAAGGTTTTATGGACCCACTGATATACAAACTAGGGCAGATGCAGGCTAACGGATCTCTAAATAGCAGTCCGCCATTCTATTTTGTATATAATGGTTCTAACGGGGCATTCAGCTCTGCCAACGGATACAACCTGGTGGTGGGATGGGGTACAATTAACGCATATAATTTTCTAAATGATCAGTTAAACCTATTAAATACCGCAAGTGGCAGCACAAGTAACACAACATCAACGTCTAGCACTTCTAATAATACAACTTCTACCAAATACATACTTGCATCAGTAAATTCCACATCAATTTCATTGTACTATCCTAATGAATCTGAAGAATTTATGCCGGTGGATAGCGGTTACGCCAATTATCTTGTATTATATTTTTCAGGGACAGGAACAGTCAATGTGAGCATAGGTACTTCGTTATGGGGGTCTCAAATTCTCAGTAATATAACTGTCCAGATTAATCCGAACCAGAATTGGTACAACATAACACTACCAAATATTTACTTGAGCAATACTACATACTATTATCTCAATGTATTCAACGTTTCTGGGCAGGTACAATGGGGATATACTTCCAGTCCAGCAGCATCATCTGTGGGTTATGTCCAGGACTACTATTATGTTTCTGGAACACTTTACAACGATAACAGCTATCCAGATATATTTACCATTGGGTTCTACTAACTCTTATATTTTTTAATTTATTTTACATATTTTTCAAATTTTTGTTTCACTTATTTAGATTGTTTAAAATTTCATTTGCTTGTTGCCCACCTAAATCTTGAAAATCCCTGGAGACCCTTTCCAGAAATCTGTCATCATTGAAAATGTTAAAGTGTGCCATTACTGCATTTCTCCTTACACCTTGAATTTTTGCCCTCTTAATAGGAGTATCTCCAAATTTTTCTAGAAAATTCTCCTCGTCAATATAAACAAGATCTTCAACCTTCAAATTTTCAAATTCTTTTTTCCTGTTCTTAAATATGGTTAATCCTTTCTTAGACCTGTTCCATGGACAAACATCATTGCAAATATCGCATCCGAAAACCATATTTTCCATTTTCCTGCCTATTTCCATTGGTATAACTTTCCTTGATTCAATTGTGTGATAGCTGATGCATTTATTGGAGTCAACCTTTCTATTATTATCGATGGCATTTACGGGACAAGACCTAATACAAAGGTCACATTTACCGCACATGTCAGGTGTTATTTCAAGGTTTCTATCCAGTTTAATATCTACCAAGGCTTCACCAAGAAAAGTATAACTCCCCAATCTCCTGTTTATAAGCATTGAATTTTTACCAATCCAACCCAATCCAGCAACCCTTCCTATTTCCCTCTCCATTATGGGGCCAGTGTCCACATAAATCATCTTTTTATTCAAAAATAGACCATATTCGGTCAAGAAGTTTTCAATATATTCTTTTAAGATTCGATGATAGTCCCTGAGCATGGAATACATGGCAAACCTTGCATAAGGTGGTTGGACTTTTCCCTTTTCAAACTTGTAAAGGATTTTGAAAACAATAATGCTTTTGGCCCACCCTGCAATGAGGTATGGGGACTCCCTCTTCATTATAGAATCTTTTCTGCTTAAATAGTTCATATCAGCGGCATAACCAATATTTAAATAATCTAAGTAGGGTTGTATGTCGAAATCCCTTATACCAATAGATGATACTTCAATCCCCTCACCAGATTTATAGTCGATGATCAATAGGATGATAAATAAAAATAGATTAAAAGAAATTACGTCAGGAAATAGATGGGAAAGATAGCATTGGATAAATTGAGTTATCTATTGAGAAAATACAAGACTACGATGGTTAAGGATAACGGAATCGGATGGGACTATTCCCACGCTGTGAGAAACAATATCGATATAATAGCGAAAATAGAACCCATGATGTTCTATAAATTCCTTAGGCCCGAAGAGAATGCTCAACTGTCATTTATATTCGCTCATAATGACTTTCTAACCTCAGGAGTAAGGCCAGAGTATGCATTAGTAGATTTTGAAAAAGTGAAAGATGCAGGCATTGATTTTGAATATTTCTTGGAATCTATGTTAGGGATCTTCAATGAAAGAGGAATAAAATTACTATCAGCGCATACTGGGGACTATGGAAATGCAGAAGAGGGAATTTCTGGTTCACTTGCGCTCTTAACTATCGCAAAAAAACCTAATTCGGATTAAAAAGGNTAAAAAAGCCATACAAGATTATATTGATAGGAGAATTAGGTTTGGAATACAAGTTTTTCAATGAAAGGATAAATAAGCAAAATAGCACTGTTAAAATCTCCGATCTAAGTGTTGAAAATTATATTTCACTGTTAGATAAAAGAGTTTATTACGTACATGATTTGGCCGAGGGTGGAATACTAAGAGCACTATATGAGCTAAAGTATGTATTGCGGCATGGCTTCGAAATAAATTCGGTCAATATTGAAAAAATTTTGGCTCCTGATTTACCAATTGAAAGTGCCCTGGAAGTTAGTTCTTCAGGTGCCATTATAATAATAACGGAAAATAAATTCGAACTACCTTCTCATATCCCACACATTCCAATTCTAGCTAGTGATCATGAAATTTTATTGGACGGTAAACCAATAGAGCCAAAGGGAGACATTATCCAGGAACTATTCAAAAATAAATAATATGTGAATGTCATTGTGAATTATGAAAATTGGGGATTATGAAATTCTCATGGCTGACGACGGGACATTCAAATTGGATGGAGGTGCAATGTTCGGTGTTGTTCCTAAGACCATATGGCAAAAATTTTTCAAGCCGGATGATCAAAACAGAATTGAATTGAGCACAAATACCTTAATTATTAGATACAAAAAATTTACAGCGTTGGTTGACCTGGGAATGGGAGATAAATTTGATGAAAAACAATTGGCCATATATGATATAAAAAGAGAAAAAAATTTAATTCAAAATTTGGAAGGCATGGGAATTCATAGAGATGAAGTCACGCATGTAATTATTACACACGGGCATCTAGATCATACAGGATGGGCCACAATGAGAGTTAAAAATTCTATTATCCCAACATTTCCGAATGCAAAATATTATTTTCAGGAGGATACATACGAAGAGATAAAGTTCCCAAATGAAAAAACAAGGCCAAATTACAATTACTTGAACTTTGAAAATTTGGACGATCAACTCGAAATTATTAGAGGGGATGAAGAGATATTTCCAGGTCTGGAACTAATGAAGACCGGTGGACATACAAAGGGTCATCAGGTTCCAATATTAAGGGCTGGAAACAGAACTGTAATATACTTTGGAGATCTTCTCCCAACAGCCAGTCATATAAAACCTGCTTACATTATGGCTTACGATCTCTATCCCATGGATACTTTTTATAAAAAGAAGGAGCTATTAGAAAAAGCCAATGAAGAGCAATGGATAATAACACTGGAGCATGAACCTGTGAAGAAGGTGGTAAAACTATTGGATGTAGAGAAATACAATTTAGAACAATTAAGTCTCTAGGAAACTTTCTTTATTTCTAATTAATTCTCTTGCGATGACAAGCCTCTGAATTTCATTTGTTCCCTCATATATTTGAGTTATTTTTGCTTCTCTGAATCTTCTCTCTGTTGGGTATTGTGCATCAAAACTCTTCACACCCAAAATGCTCAAGGCGGTAGTAGTCACATCAACTGCATTATCTCCGGCAGAAAGTTTTGATACAGAACTTAGAGTCGGTGAATTCTTACCGGATTCAGAATATTCTACGGCGGCCTCATAATTCCTGACAGAAGACATTACCTTGTTAATCATATCTGCTATTTTGAACTGGTTGTACTCCCTTATCTTAGGATTGGTTTTAACATATTCGATAATATCTTTAAGGGCCCCCTCTGAAATACCAATGGCCTGAGAAGCAATTCCTATTCTTCCCACATTTAATGTTTCCATTTCAATTCTAAAACCTTCCCCCTCTTTGTAGAGGAGATTTTCCTCAGGCACCTCTACATTTTCGAAAATTACCTCTGTTGTACTTGAGCCCCTGATCCCTAATTTATGGAACTCAGCCCCTATTCTTACTCCCGGGAAATTTCTTTCCACCACAAATAGGCTCATACCTTTGTGCCTCATTGATGGGTTTGTCATTGCGCTGACTAGGTAATATCTCGCTTCCTTTCCATTAGTTATAAAAGTCTTCATACCATCAATTATGTAGTTGGAACCTTTCTTTTTTGCCGTGGTTTTAATTGCAACTGCATCTGAACCTGTACTAGGTTCTGTTATTGCAAGCGCTCCTATATGGCCCTTCGCTATATTGGCCAGATATTTGGATTTTAACTCGGGTGAGCCGAACTGAATAATTGGCTCAGCGAATAGAGATACCGTGACATCCAGAATTAATGAGGTAGAGGCACAATATCTCGAGATTATCCTAACAGTTTCCATCAACGATGAGAGTGAGTAACCCAGACCCCCATATTCTTTGGGAATGTACATTGCAAATAATCCCATGTTTATCATATCATTTACAAGATCAGATGGAAATTCAGCACGAATATCTATTTCTTCGGCCCTTTTATTAACCTTGTTTTCTGAAAATTTCTTAACTTCTTCTAATAACCTTTTCTCATTTTCATTAAGCTTCATTCAATGGTGTATACTTTTTGAATTTATTTTTTTGTAGGAGTTTGTATTTATTTCCAAAGGGTTCGTATGACGAAAATCTTAAATTCGTCATATAATTTATTATATTAATATGACAGACCAACAACTACTACAGGCTGATATCGTGGAAAAGTTCAAAAACAGGATGCTTGCAAATGGAAAGAGCAAAAATACTGTCAAAATGTATTCATATGTTTCTGAAAAATTCTTAGAATTTATAGGCTATGACAAATCAAGAATAAATTTGGAAACAGTGGAAAGATACAAGGAGTATTTGGTTATAGAAAGAGGCTATTCAAAGTCTTCTGTTTACTTACATATAAGGGCACTAGAGTCGTTCTTCTCATTTTTGGGTTTAAACGAGCTTTCTAAACTAAAACCTCCTAAGCGTCCTCAAAGGGTTCCAACATATTTGACAGATGAGGATGTAAGGGCTTTGATTAGGAATGCAGAATCACTTAGAGACAAAGTAATAATAGAAATGCTAGCTTACACTGGAGTCAGAGTTTCAGAGCTGTGCCACCTGAGGATAAGTGACATTGATCTTACTAGAAAATCTATAAGAATAAGGTCAGGAAAAGGAGACAAAGATAGGATAGTGTTATTTAAAGATAATATTCTCACAGATCTCAATCTATACATACATGAAATAAAGTCACAGAATCCTAAGGCAGAATTTCTTTTTCCCACAAAGAAGAGTAAATACATATCACCCATATCTGTGGAGAGAATTATAAGAAAATTGGCAAAATCAGCAGGAATGGAGAAAAAGGTTACGCCACATGTCTTAAGGCACACTTTTGCTACATCTCTTCTTAGGAACGGCGCAGATATAAGGATCATTCAGGTACTACTGGGGCACTCGAGTATAAGTACTACCCAGATATATACTCATGTAGATAACAATGACCTCAGAAAAAGTTACGAAAAATATGCGCCAGATTACTGACGTAATGGAATTCATTGGGTATGATGAAGAGCTGTTGAAAGAGCAAGTTCTACCACTCTTATTCAGCTATATTTCTCTCGTTCCAGGTAGGACCGATATCGGGATAGGTAAGTTAACAGGTACTGATGCTAAGATCGTGGATTGGCATTCGAGAAAATTGGTTGAAAATAGATTAATAGAGTATGATCACGAGTTTAATGGATACTTTGAATATGCCACTTTTGACAGGGAGATGAAAAGATTGCTATCTTATGCCTCTAAGGGAGCATCTTTCTTTATATTGAAGAAGGTTGTAACTGATAAAAGGATTAATTTAAAGGAGATTAAAAACTTCACAAAAATAACTCTGGAAAGGAGAATAATTCCCTTAGTTGAAATGAATGTTTTAGAAAATGTCAGAGACGATATTTATGAACTTACAGATCATGGCCATAATCTTTTTGCAAGTATAAAGCACAACCAATTGGATTACAATGTGGCCCTGCTAACAAGATTAAGGCAAGAAAAGATCGAATTGGATATAAGCCAAAAAGAAATTGAGCTTTTGGTGGCCCCCTCCATAGGTTATCCTTTTATGCTTTCTCTAGATCCAGTTAAGACGTTGATTCAATATGGAGAACCCTAAAGAAATTGTTGCAAAATCAGCTTTAAGGTATATTACTTCCGGAGATGTAGTAGGTCTTGGAACAGGCACTACCGCATCTGAATTTATAAAAGCCCTTAGAGCCTCTCCACTCTCTAAGGAAGTTACTTGCGTTCCCACATCACTTGAGACAGAAAGTCTCGCCAAAAGACTAGGTTTAAATCTAGTAAGTTTAAACAGTGTTGAAAGAATAGATATAACTGTTGATGGTGCGGATGAAGTAGACAATAATAAGAACCTTTTAAAGGGTGGAGGTGGAGCCTTAACAAGGGAGAAGATAGTTGCTCACTATTCAAAAAGATACGTTATTGTGATTACAGAAGAAAAATTGGTAGAGAATTTAGGATCGAGGATGCCAATTCCGATAGAGGTTCTTCCTTTTTCATATGTTCAAATCATTAGAGAGCTCAATCAAATGGGTTTAAGTTGCCAATTGAGGAAAAATTTTACAACAGACAATGGAAATTACATAATTGATTGCAAGCCTAATCAAAAGGTATTAAAGGGATCCTTGCAAGATCTAAACAAAGCAATAAAGCTCTTACCGGGTGTGGTAGAGACTGGTATATTTATAAACTTCAATCCAGAAATTCTTTACCATAAAAACGGACAGGTATTAGAAATCAAATAATAAAATTAAACTAAATTTTGTAGTTGCCCAAGGACATTCTGCATATCTTCGATTTTCTTCTTCTGCTCCTCCTCAAGTTCTTTTATTATTTCATTAAAGGGTTTAGCAAGTCTATAACCGTGAATAGGTCTCCCTTTGCCCTCTTTTTTAATATCCCTTTTCATTATCCAGCCATGTTCCTTTAGTATTCTCATGGCTATCGATACCTCTGGTTGCCTTAAATTCGCATTCTTTTCAATTTCAACTGAGGTAACTTCTTCCTTCCCTTTCAAATATACTAAAGCCTTAGCAACATTTCTTGGAACTCCCATTTGAATTAACAAGGCAGATAATTTTTCATCTTCTGGTGTAAATCCAACTGACATAGAGTTCATAATATAAATTTTATACTTATATTTTATCTTAATTATTTTGATAAAAAATATTCCTTAAGGTTTAGAATTAAGCCGGTATATGAATTCAGTTAGCCTGATACGTTTACTCGGGAAATTTTATATCTAAATTACCAAATCTGGTAATTAAATTACTCTCATAATATTAATAGAGGAGTTATAATAAAGTAAACAATAAATACCCTGATAATTTATGTAATTAAATTATCTGTAAATCTATATTCATAGTTTGATAGAAAAATATGTTTATAATGGATAATGCATAAGCTAAACTTACCTAGGGATGGTTGATTGAATATGTCTGATGAGAATGCTGAGCTAAGGATTGAGAAATTGCCTGAGGAAACTCTAGCATGGTTTGGCGGAGATGAATTGAGGGCAAGGATATTTATTGATAAGTATGCTATGAAAGATCGTGAGGGTAACCTTATAGAAAAATTGCCTGAGGAAATGTGGGAAAGGGTTGCTAATGAAATTTCTTCTGTTGAACCAGAGAACATTAGAGGCGAATGGAAAAAGAATTTCTATTGGTTATTGGAAGATTTCAAAATGGTACCGGGTGGAAGGATACTTTTTGGAGCCGGACAAGAAAAATATGGTAGGAGAGCCACTCTGAATAATTGTTATGTAATACCAGTGAAGGACGACTCTTTAGAAGCCATATTCGAATGGACTAAGGAAGCTGCGAGAACATATTCACTGGGTGGAGGTGTAGGCACTGATATATCAATTTTGAGGCCAAAAGGTGCACCTGTCAATAATGCCGCTTTAAAGTCAACTGGTTCAGTATCTTTCATGAATATTATGTCAGAAACCACGGGCACAATAGGCCAGGCAGGCAGAAGGGGGGCCTTAATGATTACCATAAGAGTTGATCATCCAGACATATTTGATTTCATCAAGGTAAAAAGAGATCTTAAGACAGTAAGATATGCCAACATTTCCGTAAAGATAACAGACGAGTTCATGAATGCAGTCATTAATGATGAAGATTTCACATTAAGATTTGAAAATGATAAAGTGGGAAAGATTGAAAGGAAGGTAAGAGCTAGGGAATTATGGAATGAACTTATTAAATCAGCTAGGGACTGGGCCGAACCAGGTTTAATATTCTGGGACACTATGAAAAGAGAAAGCACATCAGAATACAACGGAATGGAAATATTAACAACGAATCCTTGCTCAGAAATACCATTGGAACCATACGGTGCATGCAATCTTGGTAATGTAAACCTTTCTTATTTCGTAAAAAATCCATTCGAAAATCCAGAAATAGATTGGACCTCTTTGGAAAAGGCTCTTAGATATACTGTTAGATTCTTGGATGATGTGGTTGATTACAACTTGTATAAACATCCATTAAAACAGCAAACTGAAGAGGCAAAAAAGAGCAGGAGGATTGGTGTTGGTTTTACTGGCCTGGGTGACATGCTAGCTAAAATGAGGATAAAGTATGATAGTGAGGAGGCATTGGCTTTTGTTGATAATCTATTCAGAAACATAATGATAATTGTGTATGACGAGGGTACCGAATTGGCTAAGGAAAAGGGTACTTTTCCAGCATTTGATCTAGAAAAGCACATGAAAAGTCCATTTATACAGAGACTACCCGAAGAGTTAAAGAAGAAAATTGAAAAGTACGGGTTGAGAAATGTTGCTATGTTGACGATTCCGCCAGTGGGTAGCGGATCAATATTGGCTGGAACATCTTCTGGAATAGAGCCCATATTTGCTTTCTCATACAAAAGGAGGTCAGAATCATTAAGTAAAGCTGAATTCAAAGTATACCATCCATTGGTAAAGCAGTATATGGAACTTTATGGTATAAAAGATGAGAAAGACCTTCCTGATTACTTCATAGAAGCCCATAAGATAGACCCATTTTTCAGAGTCAAGTTGCAGGGGGTAATACAGAGATATATAGATCATTCAATATCATCTACAGTTAATTTACCGAGTGAAACAACAGTTGAAGAAGTTGCTAATATTTATCTTGAAGCATGGAAACAGGGATGCAAGGGTATAACAGTATACAGAGAAGGTTCCAGGGAAGGCATACTGATAACAGAAAAGAATGAAGCTAAGAAAGAAACTAAGGCACAGGTAGAATATGAGAGACCAGTGGTTCTAACAGGGAAAACTATTGTTTATAACTTAGTAGACATTGGGAAAGTATACATTACAGTTAATTTTGATGAGAAAGGAAAACCTGTTGAAGTATTTGTCAATGTCGGCAAATCCGGATCTGAAGAAAAAGCATATTCTGAGGCAATTGGTAGGCTGATATCTTTATATCTACAGCAGGGTGGAGATATTTCAAAGATAGTAAAGGCTCTCTCAGGTATAAAAGGAAAAAGTACCACTTTTGTGGAGGGTGCCAAGATAACATCAGTACCTGACGGTGTAGCAAAGGCCATTGAGTTCGCCATGAAGGGATATTCACCCCAAACTACATTAACTCAAGAAATATTCTTCGGTGTACAACAGGAAAAAGAGGAAAAGAAACCTAAATTAATGACCTGTCCAAAGTGTGGTAATGATACTTTGGTGAACGAAAATGGTTGCCTGACTTGTAAAAGCTGCGGATATTCAAAATGCGAATGAGGCAAAAATTTTTATGGACTCTAAGGAATTTCTAATTTCAAATATAATTTTTTTATTGAACAAACACTTAGAAATACATGATTATTTAAACGATGTTACCGAAGGTAACGAAAATTATCTCAAAATATTGGAGGCATATAAAAAATTGCTTTATGAATACAATAATTCAGACCTTTTAAGATACAGGGATTATCTTGAAAAGTCCCTGAATGACATCCTAAATTACAGGGAACAATGGCAAAAAACATAAGGAAGCAATTCCCCGATATCTTTTCAGATCCAATAACTAAAATGTATGTCCATAAAAGGTAACTTAAATCAAGAAAAGGATATAACTTTAAAATTAAAATATAAATTCTTCTTTTTCATGATCTCTATTTTCTATGGTTAAAGCATCACTCCTAACGTATTCCCCCCCATACAATTCGGTTATTTTCTCACCTGTGATCAAAGAAGAAGCAATTCTTCCAATGGCATCTGCCTTCATAATACCACTGCCTGATGATCCAGACACGATGTAAATCCCATTGTCCCCAAATATTATGGGTTGTAAATCTATATAGTTCATTGAGTACTGTCCAGCCCACATGCCTGAGAGTTCGAAATTGTTTACACCAAAGTATTGTCTGAGTATGGGAGCAAGATTATATTCAAAATACTCTTTTTCAGGTAAGGGATCATCTTCAACTTCTATTGCTCTATTTAGTTCATCAGATCCTCCAACCCATATAGAATTTTCAGTAAATGAAGGTCTCACATAAAACTCCACCATAGGTAAAAAGGTAAACGGAATCCCCGGATAGTTATTTAATTTATTTTTCTAAAGAATTTTGATATCTGATCACCCTTAAGTTGGAAGATCTGCCTTTTCTTTGGACTTACAAAGCTCTCTATGCCCGCAGGTCTAGCAAGCTTGTTTACCCATACATCATTGGCAAGTATAACATTCCCATTCAATTCCAAATCGTTCGCTATTACACCGGAAATCTTAACGTCTTGCCAAGTAAAGGGCTCTCCTTCAATCCCCAGTTCAGGGTAACCCTTAATTACCAGTTTTTTCACCTCTGTATTGAATTTAAATTCAACGCCCCGTTTTAATGCCTCTTCATAATAATGTTGTGCAATTAATTCCGGATCCATAACACCGCAATTTCGTCCAAAAATACCACGGACAATATGTGGAAGTTCCATCATTCTAGCTTCATCATCGGAGGGGTTTGTATTAAGGCCTGTCTCTATTAGGTCGGACTCATCAACTAAGTCAACGCCAGTATGGGACTTTAACTTGGGGATAATTTTATCATGCCTTCTAGCTGATTGTTCATCCTCCAATATCAGATACCCTATCTTTTCTAAACCGAGATTCTTTAAATTCTTATGAACATACTCGTAATAAGCTATAGAGGATTTACTAACCTTAATGTTTAATTCACTTGTGAATAGGTCTCTGAATCCCGCGGCACTTTTGCTGGTATTACCCTGACCAATAGATCCATGCTTCTCCAGTACCAGTATCTTAAAATTCCCTTTTCTTGATAGATAATTTGCAACTGAAAGACCTAAAACTCCGGCACCAACTATTATGTAATCATATGTATGGGCCATTGGGATGAATAAATTTTCCACTATTATAGGTTACTGTATTAATCTCCATTAAATGAGCTTGGATAATGGTTTATGGATTATAAATAAATCTGTTTTCATATGATAGGTTTATATAAGATTATGTGTTATCAGGTAAGCATTAGCCTCACGTCTATGGGCCTATAATGCCCGTTAGTCGGTGCTTAATGATTAAACCGACTGAAGACGCAACGGCTATGCAATCGGTGATAATATATGGCGACACCTAATCATTCGAGACATGGGTCTATGGGATACTATCCCAGGAAGAGGGCAGCGTCTTTAATACCGCATGTTAGGTCATGGCCTGAAATTAAGGATGGTCCGAAACTATTGGGTTTCGTTGGTTTCAAGGCAGGTATGACGCATGCTCTATTTGTTGATTATAGGAAATACAGCAACACAGCGGGAACTGAGGTAGCTTCTGCTGTAACGGTGGTTGAGGTTCCACCAATAAAAATAGTCGGAATTCGATATTACGGAGAAGGTACGTACGGTGAGTATGTTGTTGGCGAAGAAGTTGATAAGAATTCGCTAAAAGATCTCAAAGGCATAATGCCAATCCCGAAAGAATTGAAGGAAAAGCAGATTGATTTTTCGAAAGTGTTTCAAGTTAATGTTATTGCACTTATTCAGAATAGGAAAGTTAAAGGCCTTGGAAAAAAGAAAGGTGATATAACAGAAATAAGAATAGGCGGAGGAAGCGTAAAGGAAAGAATAGATTATGCTAAGTCAATTCTTGGTAAGGAGGTAACATTCGAACAGTTTTCTGGCGCAGGAAAATTCGTAGATATCATTGCCGTAACTAAAGGTAAAGGATTCCAGGGTCACGTTAAGAGATGGGGTGTAAAATTACTTCCAAGGAAAAACAGGAAACATAGAAGAATGATAGGTACTTTAGGACCATGGCACCCGGATTGGGTTAGGAATACTGTTCCGCAGGCAGGTCAAACAGGTTTCCACCAGAGAACTGAGTTTAATAAGAGAATATTACTTATTGCAGATCCAAGGGAGAAACCAATAACTCCCAAAGGTGGGTTTGTTAATTACGGGGAAGTCACAAATCAGTACGTAGTTTTGCACGGATCTATTCCAGGTCCCGTTAAAAGAATCGTAAAGTTCAGATATCCAGTTAGGCAAACTGTACCTGATGTGGAAGATATAAAGATAACTTATCTCTCCACAGAAAGCAAACAGGGGGTGTGATTGAATGGTTGCAGTAGTAAATGTAAATGGGGAAAAGATTAAAAATGTGGATTTACCACCTGCATTCTCTTATCCAATAAGGAGGGATTTGATAAATCTATTTGTAAACGCATATATGTCAAATTCAAGAACTCCTTATGGTACATATTGGTTCGCAGGCAACAGAAGAGTAGGCCATAATTTAGGACCTAATCACGGTATAGCTAGATACCCGAGGGTTGCTGGGACAACAAGGGGAGTAATGTTAGCAAATGCAAGGGGAGGTAGGAGTGCCCATCATCCTGTCGTAGAAAAAGTATGGGAAATGAAAATTAATGAAAAACAGAAAAAGCTAGCTAAATTATCTGCACTATCAGCAACTTCCATGATTGAATTAGTTAGGGGAAGAGGTCACAGATTCAAGGCTGAGGAGGTTCCTGTAGTTGTTGAGAATAAAATTGAAGAGGTAGAGAAGGCTGAGTATTTAACAGAAATTCTCAAGAAAATTGGAGTTTATGATGATGTGATAAGGGCCAAGGAGGGAACAAAGATTAGGGCAGGAAGGGGAAAAAGCAGGAACAGACCATATAGAACACCCAAAAGCATCCTCCTAGTAGTTAAGGATAAGTCAAAAATTGGGAAAGCTGCAAGGAACTTGGCTGGGGTTGACGTTAAAACTCCAAATCAGCTAAATGCATACGTATTGGCCCCTGGAGCACATCCAGGTAGGCTTATGGTAATAACCGAGGGCGCGCTTGATGAAATAAGGGGGTGGAACTTTTGAATCCATATGACATTCTTATAAAACCCTATGTAACTGAAAAAACAATGCTCCAAATTGAAAGAGAGAATAAGATATGGTTCATAGTAAGTGAAAAAAGCTCGAAGCCCGAAATTAAGAAAGCTGTTGAGGAAATTTCGGGGATGAAGGTTGATAAGATAAATGTTATGAGAGATAAGGAAGGAAAAAAGGCCGTGGTTAAGCTCAAATCGGATTACTCAGCAGAAGAGCTTGCCACAAAGCTGGGGATATTCTGAGGTGATATAATGGGAAAGAGAATTATTCCACAAAGGAGAGGTCGTGGCGGATTAGTTTATAGAAGTCCGAGTCATAGATATTACACAGATCTAAAGTACCCTGAACTAGAATCCTGGGAAGGCAAAGTGATAGACTTCGTAAAAGACCCAGGGCATTATACTCCATTGGCATTGGTAGAAATGAATGACAATAAAAAGGCATTATTTTTAGCCCATAGTGGTATGTTTATTGGGCAGAAGGTAAAGGGTGGAATTAATGCTGAACCAATAGAGGGAAATACTTTACCTTTAGGTTCAATACCCGATGGAATGCTAGTTTATAATGTAGAGTTAAGACCAGGCACTGGTGGGAACATTGCAAGAACACCCGGGTCTTTCTGTACAGTCGTAGCCCATGGTGAAAAGGTGACTTTAAAACTTCCTTCAGGTGAGTTAAAGGATTTCATTCCTTCGTGCAGAGCAACTATCGGTATAGCTGGAGGGGAGGAAGGAATACAAGACCATTTATGAAGGCAGGTAAAAAATCCATGCATATCAATCAAGGGCAAAGAGGCCTTACACTGTTAGGGAGTAGCCATGAATGCAGCAAATCATCCTCACGGGGGTGCAATCACCAGCATGTGGGTAGGCCATCT
>Ga0074075_14112_pt1 | contig 27862 bp, 29 predicted proteins | sample YNPg_E_FD_63712 | JGI IMG/M metagenome (GOLD analysis project Ga0074075, IMG submission 63712) | Hot spring microbial communities from Beowulf Spring, Yellowstone National Park, Wyoming, USA - YNP_Beowulf Spring_E v2 (version 2) | ecosystem: Environmental > Aquatic > Thermal springs > Hot (42-90C)... | reverse complement strand
AACCCAAAACTTCGATCAAATGAGTAAGGATATACTTGAATGCGGTGAAGATTTCAACGTTTATTCAGGAATAGAATCATTNTGCTTTCCTCTTTTAGCAATAGGTGGTGCTGGATATTTTAGTGCTACGGCTAACGTATTACCCAAAGAATTAGCTCAAATGTATAATCTTGTTAAAGAAAATAGATGGGAAGATGCAAAAAAATTACATTATAAATTACTACCCATCAATGAAGTTCTATTCATAGAAACAAATCCTATTCCTGTAAAAGAGGCACTATCTTTAATGGGCTTTATAAAGCCTATATTAAGACCTCCATTAACAAATTTGTCTAAAGATAAAAAAGAAATTCTTTTAAAAACTTTATCGAATTATTTGAATTTACAAAAGATAAGTGTATAATGAGAATAGGCAGATTTTTGCTGGATGGAAAAGTAATCGAAGGCGTTATCAAAAATGATTATGTATTATATAAAGGAAAAGAAATAAATCTAGGAAGTTTAGTTTTTTTGCCACCTTGTAATCCAAGTAAAATAATTGGAATTGTTTTAAATTATGCTGAACATGCAGAAGAATTGGGAATGAAAACAACTGAAGAACCTGTTATTTTTATAAAGCCTAATAACTCATTAACAGCACATTTACAAGATATTGTTTATCCTAAGAATGTCAAATATTTGCACTATGAAGGAGAGCTCGCTGTAGTAATCGGTAAGAAGTGCAGAAAAGTAAAATCCAATGAAGCAATAAACTACATATTAGGTTATACAATAGCCAATGATGTTACAGCAAGAGATTTTATAACAAATTTCTTCAGGCCTCCGGTTAAAGCAAAGGGTTTTGACACATTTTGTCCTATTGGACCATGGATTGTAACAGCTGATGAAATTGGAGTAAATCCTGAGCTAGAGATTGAAACGAAAGTTAATGGTGAAATTAAGCAGAAGAGCAATACTAAAATGCTCATACATAAAATCCCTGAAATTATTGAATATTTAAGCGATTTCATGACATTAAATGAAGGAGATGTAATATTGACGGGTACTCCTAAAGGTATATCCCCTTTAAAAATCGGAGATATTGTGGAAATTAGCGTTCAAGACATTGGCATATTAAAGAATAAGGTTGTAGAAGAAAAATTTTAAAAGTTTTCTTTTATTTATGTTTAAAATTTTAGAATAAGTTTTTTACGATTAAAGAATAGTTTCTTGATAATGGATATTAGAGAGTCATTAAAAGAAGTTATGAGAGTTTTTCCACAAGGCGTAACAGTTGTTACGACCAAATATAAAAATAAGTACTATGGATTAACTGTTAGCGCTTTTACAAGCATATCTTTGGATCCGCCTTTAATAATGATCTCTATTTCAAAATTTTCACATACTCATGAAGCGTTCACCAACTCAGATTTCTTTTCTGTAAATTTTTTAGCTGATGACCAAAAGACTATTGCAGATAGATTTGCAGGTAGAATGCAATTACAGGATAAATTTCAAGGCATAAATTATACAACCTATTTAACCGATACACCTATTATAAGTGGTGTAAGAGCTTTTATTGAATGTAAAAAATATAAGGTCTACGATGGTGGTGATCATTCAATAATATTAGGGGAAGTAATAAACGCTAAGAAATTGAATGACAAAAGTCCATTGGTATTCTACACACAACAATACACAACAATAATAACTCCCGAGAAGGCCTATATTTACGAAGATCTATTATGGTGGTAATTAGTGTAGTGCTGTGACTGAACTCGGTCTATCCTGAATAATAGGCTTCTTTGTTTCTATGAAAAAATCCTTCTTAATGTGTTTTACTAACATTGCATCATTAAACCAGCTTTCTGGAGCCGGAGCACCCCAAAAAGTTTGTCTTTTAGGATCATTCAATTTCCATTTTATAGGTTCCCAATCAGGATCTGCTGTCAAATAGTCTCCTGTATAAAGTTCAATTCTATTGCCATCTTTATCTCTCAAATACAAGAAGAATGCGTTTGTTATTCCATGTCTTCCTGGTCCTCTCTCCATGTTTTTTATGTAATCTTTTGATGCAAGTATATCCGCACAGTCCATGATTGCATTTCTATCAGGAACCGCAAAGGCAATATGATGAACACGAGGCCCAATACCTGTCATTAAAGCTATATCATGCGTTGTATGCTTTCTTCTAAGCCAAGCAGCCCATAACTTAGGAGGCTCATCTTCAGTTTCAGTAGTTTCTATGCATTTAAACATCAATTTATTAGCATACCAGTTATACGCATATTCAACATTTGGCACTTGAACGTTAAAGTGGTCAATTCTAAGTATTTTAGCTCCTTTATACAAATGGTATTTTGAAGTAACCAGTCAACTTTTTCCATCTCATAAAGAATTCTATAGGAATCCTATAGGGTCCTGAACTCTAATTGCTTTACCCTGTCCTAATTCTTCATTTTTTCTAACCACACATATTCTAGATTATTTTCGATGTAACAATTTCTCTAGTGCTTTTAGGTCATCAATATTGCTAACTTATATGCTAAATGTTTGATTCCAGGTTTTTCAGATTTCGTAAGTATTAAACTATGATGATATCTTTCTTCGTACCCTCTTAGATAAATACGATTTTCTTCCAAATAAGTTGGATAGAATCCGAGAGTTTCAACATAAAATTTATAGGCTTCATTCAAGTCTGTTACCAATATTTCTGCATGGGCTGCTTTAATTATTTGGAAGTTCATTTTTCCACCTTTTGCAAAAACTTTTTAATTCTTTCTTTCAACAGCTCTTTGTTATACCAATTATAAAGATTACTAGCCATTCTCACCGGATCGCCAAAAAAGAAGTATTCATATAAATCTTGTCTACTTCCGAATGAACTTCCTACAAAGTCCCAAGCTAGTTTGAATAATTTCAATCTTTCTTCTGCATTGGCAAGCTTAGCTTGAAGGTATTTATCTACATATTTTCTTGCTTCAGAAACCATTATACTTTCAGGAGGAATTGTCATGAGTCCACTAGCACCTAATTGTCGAATTATTTCATTTAAACGATGAGAAACTCTTGGCCATAAGTTTCTTGCAGCATTTAAAAATGTTTTATCAGGTGTCAAAATACCCCATTCACTCATTTTAGCATTTGCTTCACTCGCAACTAAGAAAGCTTTCATTGTTTCAGTGATCATTATAATCTCAGCGATTTTTTCCTGTACATGATGGAATTGATCGATTCCAATCGTTTCTGCCATTAAAGTTGCCAAACCTAATACAAATTCACATTTTGCAATTTCTCTAACAAGGGATTGGTGGGCCATAAAAACGACTGCGTTAGTGACATCGCTGTACAGATTACATTTTTCAGGATCCTCGAGTATGAATATTCTTTCCCAAGGAACTAGAACATCATCAAAAACAACAACCGCATCCTGTTCATCGAATCTAGAAGCTAAAGGATGGTCGAATTTAGACTCATGGGAAAAACTTTCTCTACAAATAAACTTTAAACCTGGTGTACTAACACTTAATGCAAAAGCCATTGCATAAGGCACATCATCCTGTCCGGATCTTAAAACAGTTGAGGGAAATACAAGTATTTCATCAGCGAGAGGGAATGTAGCCAGCATTCTAGCACCTCTTATTATAACTCCTTCAGAATTTTTTTCAACAATTCTTGCAGCAATGAAAGGATCAACTTGCTTACTAGGTCCAACTGACCTATTTACTTGAGGATTTATTAAAGTATGTGTAAGGAGTAAATCATTCTCTCTTACATATTCATAATAATTTATGATATTCTCAGCAAAGTTTATTCTTTCATTTTTACCAAAGAAGTTTGCTGCTGAAGCCATCGCCATTAAAGCACTGTTTAAATAATCAGGTGTTCTTCCTAGCATTCCACCTGAATAATCTGCCCATATTTTCATCATTGTTGTTCTCTTAACCAGATCTTCTCTTTTTTTAGGCATCAAGAAGCTTGTTCCAACTCTTTCACCAGTTTTGGATGAAATGTATGTCATGATATCTATTAACTCAGGATCATGTTGCAAATCATAAAGTTCAGCCATAGTTTGAGCTATACCTTTAAAGGCCGGATGCTTTGTTATTCCGTATGTAATTTTCTCTCCACCATACCAAACTTCCCTTGGAGTTTTATCGATTTCTTCTAAATATTGCTTACCTGTTCTAGCTCCCATTTTACTCACCTAAGCCAAAAGTAGGTATTTTGTGTTTTCCCAATGAAACATGAATTGTTTTCCATTCTGTATAAAAGTCAAAGCTAAAAGTACCACCTTCTCTTCCAATTCCGCTATACTTTGCTCCTCCAAAAGGTGTTCTTAAATCTCTAACATTGTGAGAATTTATCCAAATCATTCCACACTCCAACTTCCTAGCGACTCTATTTGCCTTTTCAATATCTTTCGTCCAAATATATGCTGTTAGGCCATATATTACATCATTTGATATGTTAATCGCTTCTTCTTCATTTCTGAATTTCATAGTTACAAGCACAGGACCAAATATTTCTTCTTTACAGATTGTCATTCCAGTTTCACCATCTTTAAAGAGTGTAGGCATTAAATAATTCCCTTGTTTAAAATTGTTAGGTCTATCACCACCATAGATAAGCTTAGCTCCTTCTTTTATTCCTATATCTATGTATTTTTTAACTCTTTCCCAATGCTCCGGTCTCACCAATGGTCCAAGCTCTGTTTGTTCATTGAAAGGATCTCCTATTTTGATTTTTCTAACCCTTTCAAAGAGCATTTCTACGAATTGGTCATAAATTTTTTCCTCTATTAAAACTCTTGAGTTTGATGTGCACCTTTCACCGTTTAAAGAATAAGCCATGAAAATCACCGCATCCAAAGCTTTCTTAAGATCTGCATCAGAGAATACAATAGCTGGATTTTTACCACCTAATTCCATTGAATATCTTTTAAGTGTCGAGGCTCCATTTCTCATTATTTCCATTCCAGTTGTTGTCTCTCCCGTAAAAGATACCAATCTAACTCCAGGATGGGCAACTAGAGCTGCACCGCTGATTTCACCTATTCCATGAACTATATTAAATACGCCATCTGGTAAACCTGCTTCTTCCATTATTAACACAAGCTTATTTGCACTCATTGGAGTCCATTCAGCAGGCTTTAATATGCAAGTATTACCTGCTGCTAAGCAAGGAGCAATTTTCCAAGTCTCTAGCATTAAAGGTGTATTCCAAGGTGTTATCAATGCAGCAACACCAATTGGACTTCTTATGGCATAATTTATGAATTTGTCATCCAATGGATATGCTTCTCCTAATGCCTTATTTGCCATTTCAGCAAAGAATTTAAAGTTTTCGGCAGCCCTTTCTATTTGGTTTCTTGTCTGAGATATTGGTATTCCTGTATTTAATGTTTCAATATAGGCAAGGTCATTCATCTTTTTAAGAATTAATCTATGTATGTCATACAATATATCAGATCTTTTACTTACTGGTATCTCGCTCCATGCATATTTAAAAGCTCTGTTTGCAGCTATGACAGCCTTTTCTACATCTTCTTTTGTACCAGAAGGAATGTATCCTAAGACTTCATTGTTAGCAGGGTTTAAGAATGCGAATTGTTCTTTATTGCTTGATTCTACAAATTTTCCATTTATATAATGCTTTAAATTTTCTAAAATAACCGATGTCATTAGACATTCACATAAATAAAATAAATTATAATAAAATTTTCTATATTTATTCTAATTTATGTATATTTTTTTAGCTTAAGAAAATTATGCGTTTAGACTTACCCTCGTATCTTGGTAATGTTCCCTCAGGTACGAATATTATTTTTGGATTTATAAAACTAAGGCTCTTTCTCACTTCTGATGTTATAGCTCTTTTAATTTCTTCATTTGAACCTTTACTTTCAAGTTCAACTTTAATCGTAAAACCTGATGTTCCAAATCTGTCCACCTCAACTTGATATTCCAGAACGTTGGGGAATTTTAATAATGTTTCTTGTATTACTTTTGGCCAAATTTTTGCACCCCTGTAATGGATTACATCATCAATTCTTCCTAAAATCCATTTGCAACGTGGAAATGCTTTTCTTCCACAATTACAAGGGTCATCATCCAAAACTGTTACATCTCTCATTCTATATCTTATCAAAGGTAATGCTTCTTTAGTTAACGTCGTAACAACCATTTCACCACTTTCCCCAGGTTGAACAGGTTCCAACGTTTCAGGGTCTATAATTTCTAAGTAAAAATGATCAATCCAAAAATGAAAACCATTCTCATACTCACATTCTATACCGCTTCCTGGGCCTAATAATTCAGTTGCTCCATATACATTCCTTGAACCACCATTTTTTTCTTTAAGTCCAAAACCTTCTTCTAACCTTCTTCTTATTTCTTCAGTCCACATTTCAGCACCCGGTATGGTAATTCTTATGGGCAATTTCTTAGTATCTATTCCCTTCTTAATCAAAGTTTCTAGAACATATAATTGATAAGAAGGGGTTCCTGTCATTACTGTTGGCGAAAAATCCAATATTGTCTGAATTAATGCTTCAGTTCTTCCTACACCCCATGGAATAACAGCGGCTCCGACTAAATGTGAACTTTGATGGAATCCCAATCCACCGGTAAAAAGTCCATAACCATATAAATTAAGAAGAATATCCCCTTTTCTTACACCTGCTGTTACAAGGCAACGAGCCATTAACTTCATCCATGTCCAATAATCATTACTAGTATAAGGACCTGCAATAGGTCTTCCTGTTGTTCCACTTGTCATATGCCATCCAACAAGGTCTTCTCTATTAACACATAAGAAATCTCCACCATATGGATATGCATACTTAATTAAATCTTCCTTTGTTGTAAAAGGGAACTTTCTAATATCATCCAATTCGTTAAAGTCATAAGGAGATATATTATTCTCTTTAAACAATCTTTTATAAAATGGACTCCTTTCATAAACATAGCTTAATATATATTTTAATCTCTTTTTTTGCACATTCTTTATTTCTTCTTTTGAAGCTAATTCTATAGATGGTTCAAAATATTTATTTGTAGCAATTTCTCTACTTAAATCCATATAATTATATTGTGATATATTAAAAATAAATCATTGTTTAGTTTTCTTATTTTAATGGAATGAATGAAAAAGCTTGGAAAGAAAGAAAAGAACATTTCTTAAAAAGGTTAGAAAATGATGTTAAAATAGGTAGAGTTGATTCCGATATAATAGATTTGCTAAATTTGATTAACTCTTTCGAAAATTATTATACTTTAAGCTCTTGCAGTGGTAGAATTCAATTAATTGAGGGGCCTTCATTCAGTAATAGAAAAAGCCTAAAAAACTTTGGCAAGTTTCATGAAAGTATAAAAAAAGAAGATATATTAAAAGCATTGGAAAAATCTAACGGTGAAAATTTTTGGGCATCTGTACAAGCACCTATTATTCATATAGCGTGCAAAGATTTAAATAGTGCATATAAATTGCTAAAGATAGCAAGAAGTATAGGCTTTAAGCACAGTGGTATCCTAGCTATTAACAATGATAGGTTCGTTCTTGAACTTAACTCAAGCTTTAGGATTGATTTTCCAATTAAAGTTAAAGGCAAATTACTTGTAAACTTTAATAATTTAGATGAGCTTGTCGATTTATTAAATTTCTATTTAAACAAATCAAAGAAAGTTCTAAATATTTTTAAAGAAAAAATTATAAAACTAAAGGAATAAGCTAATAAGAATATGGTTGAAATAAAAATCAGATATGCAAGCATAGATGATTATGATTTAATAAAAAATTTTTTGGATAAAAATTATCCAAATGATTACATACAGTCAATTCTTAAAGAATGGTTATTGAATAAGAATGGAAAGATTTTCTTAGCGTTATCGAATAATGAATTAGTTGGTCTAAGTCATGTTTATTTTCAAAATAATAAAGTAGCATGGTTTGAGGCTGCTAGAGTTAAACAAAATTTAAAAGGAAAAGGCATTGGAACTCTACTCAATCTAGAAGGAATAAAGTTCTGTAAGGAAAATGGTATTAGTAAAGCGAGATTAGTAACATCAGCTTCAAACATTATAGCACAAAAGCAATTAGCCAAAACACCTTTTAGACAATTGACAAGATGGATTGAATGGAAATATGACAATAATCTCTTTTCTATTTCAAATTATGAAAATGAGGAAGAGTTTGATCATAATGAAATTTACGAACATTTGAACAAATTAAGTTGCTTTGAGGAATCCGGGAAACTCTATTTTGATAGCTATGTTTGGTTCGACCTAGAAAAAGAATGGTTAAAGAAAGTATGTGATGAAAAATTGGTTTATTTCGATACAAGCAACTTTATTGTCGTTGATAAAATGAGTCGCTTTACTAATTCAATGCAAACATGTTATTTAGACTGTCATGACGAAAAACCTGATAAAGTATTTTCATTTTTAGCTAAAAAAGTTGCCAGTTTTAAGGAAAAAATGAATTATTTTGCATTATTTTCTCATAAATGCAATTATACGATGAAATTGCTCTTAAATTTTGGCTTGAAGGTGCAAGAAGAATTTATTATTTACGAAGCTAATCTTCAATCGTAATATTTTAAGGGTATTATATTTCCAACATTTAGAATTAGTTTTTCATCAAATGTCTTTTTTACTTTAAGTAACTTCCTAATATCTTCCTCTGAATAGAGAAATTCTATTAGATATTTTTCTTTATTATTATAAGGAATAGACTTTTTACCAAGCCCATGTTCAGCAGTAACGGTACCATTTAACTCTACCGCTTTCTCTAAGAATTCGTAAACAATTTTCCATGCTTTTTTAATTCAGTTTCGTTCTTAGGAACAAAATTAAAATGTAAGTGATTATCTCCGATGTGACCAAACAAAAAATAATCTATATTGCTTTCTTTTCCTTTTCTTATGTAAAAATTATACATATTGTCAATTTTTTTTTCAGGAACTGCTATATCTGTTGCAACCTTTTTTAAACCTTTTTTTCTTATATAGTAGTTTATTGTTGATGGTATTTCATGTCTAATCTCCTTTGCCTTATTAATTTCTTGTTCAGTAAATACAAAGCTTTTTATTTGCAGATATTTGTTTAAAATTGCTTCCAAAATTTCGAGTTCTTTAGAACTTTCTTCTTTAACTTCAATAAACACAATTGAATTGAATTTTTCTTCTATTAAATTATTGTATTTCGATTTGACCAAAGAAGTTGAATTACTATCGAAAAATTCAATGGCAATAAGTCCTAAATTTTCTTTGTTCCTTTTCAAAATCTTTACAAAATTATATGCTTCTATTTCTTCTTTAAACAATAGATAAATTGGATAGATGTTTTTTGGCTTCTTATGTAGCTTTATCTCTATTTCTGAGATAAATCCTAAGGTGCCTTCTGAGCCTATTATTAGATCGATAAGCTCCATGTTTTCTTTTATAAAATAACCAGCTGCGTTCTTCTTTAAATTAGGATATTTAATCTTAGGAATTTCAAGCCATATTTTTCTTTTATTAGTAGTTATGAATATGTCATAACCATTGAATTTTTGTCCATTTCTCTTTACCTCTAGCCTTTCACCATTAGGTAATATTAGTTTAATTCTTCTAACATTTTCTCTTGTAGTTCCATAAAGGAATGTTCTAGGGCCTGATGCATTAGTTGCTACTGTGCCTCCAAGAAATGCGTTATCTTCTGTTGGGTCAGGAGCATAAAAAAGGCCCTGATTGGTTAATATTGAATTGAGAACTTTCAAAGGTATTCCTGGTGGACAAATGGCAAAATACTCATTACTTTCTCTTCCTAAATAGATTGAGTATTTTTTGCTGTTATATATTGTTGAAATTTTGAATAAATTTTCGTCATCTCTTTCTTCTACTTCTGTTAAATTTTCAGTAGATATAACGTATCCGCCAATTGGAACCCTGGAACCTGTTATTCCTGTACCAGCTCCAGAAATGGTTACTCTTACATTTTCATCGTAGCAGTATTTAAGAATTTCTATTACTTCTTCTTCATTTTTTGGGATGAAAACTTTTTCAGCTTTACCTTTTATCAAAAGTGATTCATCTGAAAGATAATCTTGAATTTTATTTATATCATCTATAAATTCTATTTTTCAAAAACCATTCTTCAAACTTATATTGTCATAAGAGATTTAAAATTAAATGCAAAGTATATATCTTTTAAATACTGGAATAAATGAAACAATTTTCAGCATAAATCTTCCAAAGAATATAAAATTTGGTTTTGGTGCATCTAAAGAAGTGGGATTTGAAGCTAAAAAGCTTGGCTTAAAGGAAGTTCTACTTGTTGTTGGTGAAAGATTGTATAATTCTAAGTTATTCGAGGATGTAAAGTATTCTTTGGAAAATAAAGATATAAAGGTTCATGTTTTAAACAGGGTAAGAATTGAACCTGAAGATGAAGAAATATTAAATTCTTACAGAGAAATAAAAAATCTTAGAATCGATGGTTTTGTAGCTTTAGGAGGAGGTTCAACTATTGATACTACCAAAGCCTTAAATCTTCTATATACTTATCCTAGTGATTTGATGGATTATGTAAACAAACCAGTTGGTAAAAGTTTGCATCCTCCTGGAGATTTAAAGCCTATGATAGCAATTCCTACTACAGGAGGAACAGGTAGTGAAACAACGAGCGTTTTAGTGCTTGATATTAAAAAATTGAAGATCAAAACCGGTATAAGCAATCCTTACATAAGACCTACAGTTGCTTTAATTGATCCTTTAACTACTGTTACAGTACCCCCAATGGTAACAGCTTCAACAGGGTTGGATGTTTTAAATCATGCTATCGAATCCTATACTGCTAAACCTTATACTGCTAAACCTATGGTAAATAATCCAGAAGAAAGACCTGTTTATGCTGGTTCAACTCCTTTAAGCGAGATTTTCGGAATTGCGGCAATTGAATATGTTTTAAGATACTTGAAAAGGGCTGTAGCTAATCCTTATGATTTAGAAGCTAGATACTATTTAATGCTAGCTTCTAGTATAGCAGGAATAGGTTTTGGGCATGCTGGAACTCATTTGCCTCATGCGATGGCTTATCCAATTGCAGGTATGGTTGAAAGGTGGTATCCTGAAGATTATGAATTTGGTTATCCTATAGCCCCTCACGGCATTGCAACAGCTATACCTGCAGCATATGCTTTTAATTTCTTAGCTTTATACGATGAAGAAAGATTCTATAATGTTACAAGCTTATTCGATTCCAATGTTAATTTTGGAGAAGTTCCAGAGGTAATTAAAGAAAGCTATTTAAATCTTCTTGAAAATCTTAGAATTCCAACAACTTTAAAAGAATTAGGTTTCAGCAAGGAAAATTTAGAAGCATTGGTTAATGGAACAATGGCTCAACAAAGATTACTATCATTGTCACCTAAAAACGTTACTAAAAAAGATGTTGAAAAGATATTCTTAGAGGCGATTGGATGATGTATCTTCCCATTATTGGAGGCGAATTAATAAAAACTGATCGAATACATAAAGTAATAAATCCTGCAACAGGAGAGCCCTTTACGGATGTTTTTTTAGTTACTAGAGAAGATACAAAGAAAGCAATCGATTTAGCAGATGAAACATTCAAGAAGTTTTCTGAATTACCTTTAAAAGAAAAATCAAAAATATTGATTAAAGCTGCTAATATTGTAGAAGAGAATAAAGAAGAATTTGCAGAAACTTTGTCTTTGGAATCAGGAAAACCTATAAAAGATTCTAGAGTTGAAGTTCTAAGGTGCATTAATCTTATCAGAATTGCTGCTGAAGAGGCAAGGTTCGTTTTAGAAGGTAAAGTTCATAGAGTGGATGCATACGAATATCCTCCCAATAATGAAAATAGGATAGTTATGGAAATAAGAGAACCTATCGGTGTCGTGGGTGCAATTCTTCCTTTTAATTTTCCATTGAATAGTATGGCACATAAGGTTGCACCTGTTTTGATGGCAGGAAATACTGTAGTTGTCAAACCTTCAATCGCTACTCCAATAAGCGCAATTAAATTGGCGAAAGCATTCTATGATGCTGGCTTGCCTGCAGGAGCTTTAAGTGTTCTACCTGGTAAGAGTGATGAGTTAGGCGAAGAAATTGTTTCCAACATCAAAATAGCAGGAATTACATTCACTGGATCCACAAACACAGGAACAAACATTGCATCTAAGGCAACAAAATTAGGAAAAAGAATTATGATGGAATTAGGAGGTTCCGACCCAATAATAATTTTTGAAGATGCAGACTTGAGCAAGGTTGTGCCGATTGTTGTCAGAGCTAGATTTGAATATGCAGGCCAAAATTGTAATGCAGGAAAAAGAATATTCGTTCAGGATAAGATATATGAACCCTTCATAGAAATATTTAAAGAGCATACAAAAAGAATGGTAGTTGGCAATCCTTTAGATGAAAAAACTGATATGGGGCCTGTAATAAGTATTGAAGCATTAAGAAATCTTAAGGAAATAATTGATGATGCAAGAAATAAAGGGGCTAAAGATTTTTCAGCAAGAAAAGAAGTCAACCTTAAAGGATATTTCTTAGATCCAACTATCTTATACGATGTTCCGTTAGAATCTAGGGCGTTAAAAGAAGAAGTATTTGGTCCTGTTGCACCAGTAGTAAGCTTTGAAAAAATAGATGAAGCAGTTGAATATGCAAATTCTGTTGAATATGGTTTACAAGCCGCAATATTCACTAAAGATTTAAAACTAGCACTTAATCTAGCAAAGAGAATTAAAGCTGGTGGAATTATGATTAACGATAGTACAAGATTAAGATGGGACGCATTGCCTTTTGGCGGTGTTAAATTGAGTGGTTTAGGTGGTAGAGAAGGTGTTAGAAATACGATTTACAATTTAACAGAACCAAAAATTATTTCTATAAATTTAACGGCTTAAGAAATAATACCACCTTGTGTCATTTTTTTAATATCCAACACTTTATCCACATCTTTTTCGCTTACTATCTTTTCTTCAATTAAGAGTTCTCTTATTGTTTTTCCTGTTTCTAAAGCCTTCTTTGCGATCAATGCTGCATTATCATATCCTATCTTTGGAGCAATGGCTGTTATTACCATAGTCGTACTTTCAGCATATTCTTTCATTCTTTTCACATTTGGCTTAATTCCTGTTATGCACTTATCTGCCAAGTTTTTACAAGAATTCGATGCTATTTCAATACTTTCAAGTAAAGTATAACCTATTATTGGCATCATCGTGCTAAGTTCGAGCAGGGGTGCTTGAACAGAAATAGTTATTGTTACATCGTTGCCAAATATTCTTGCAGATACCATATTAACCGCCTCAGGTATAACAGGATTAACTTTACCTGGCATGATACTTGACCCAGGTTGAAGTGCTGGTAAATCTAATTCTGCAAGGCCAGTTTTTGGACCTGAATTAAGCAATCTTAAATCATTTGATATTTTCATCAATGATGCAGCAAGAGATTTAATTGCTGAATGTAAAGCTAATGTACCATTCAATGTCTGCATTATTTCAAATTTGTTTTTTGCTTCTTTGAAGTCTATTCCAGTGATTTTCCGTATCTCATCTATCGCCAATTTTTCAAACTCAGGATGAGCATTTAAGCCTGTTCCAACAGCAGTACCTCCTAAAGGTAATTCTTTTAATCTTTCCAATGATTTTTCTATTTCTTCTTTTGCATGAAGAATCATAGTAGCATAAGCTGAAAAGTTTTGTCCCAATGTGACTGGTAATGCATCTTGTAGATGCGTTCTACCTGCTCTTACTATATCTTTAAATTCTTCTGATTTTTGGATAAGTGTCTTGTACAATTGATCAACTGAAGGAATCAATTTCTCCATGGTTAGCATTGTAGCTGATAAATATATTGTAGAAGGAATAACGTCGTTGCTCGATTGTGATTTATTTACATGATCATTAGGATGTACAGGCTTTTTATCTCCTCTTTTACCTCCTAAAATCTCGTTAGCTCTACTCGCAATAACTTCATTTGCATTCATATTCGTAGAAGTACCAGAACCTGTTTGAAACACATCGACTATAAATTGATCATCGAATTTACCTTCTATTACTTCTTGAGATGCTTTTTCAATTGCTTTAAAGATCTTCTCTTCCAAAAGCCCTAGCTTAAAATTGGCCCTTGCAGCAGAAAGCTTTATTATTCCCAGTGCTTTTATGAAAATTCTTGGGAATCTATAACTCGAAATTTGAAAATTTTTATATGCTCTATATGTATCGATACCAAAATACGCATCAGCCGGTACTTCAAGTTCTCCCAAGAAATCTCTTTCAATTCGGTATTGTGGTGTATTCACAATATATAATAATGACCAATCAAATAAAGAGATTTAATTAAAGTTTTTATTTCTCTTAGTTTCATTTTCAAACATGCAAAATAAAAAATTGAAAGCTATACATGTTGTATATGCAAATTGGTGTCCTCACTGTATGCCAACTACTGTTGAACCAATGAAAAAGCTCGCTTTAGAATTAGGTGTACCTTGCTATTTGTACGATATTGACACTGATCTTGTAAGCAAAGCAGATGAACTTGTTAAGAAATATGGAGATTGGTCTGATGATTATATAATCCCTCAGGTATTTTTCGAATTTGAAGATGGAACATTCAAACATGTGCTAACAGGATATTCTGAAGGTGTTGAATTAACAAGGAAAGCAGTGAATAATTTGCTAAACAGTGAACTTGTTAAATCATTAAAGAACAAATAGTTATTTACAACTTTCACATAAACTATTTTTTGAACTTAGTTCTTGTATAAATAAGTTTTTACATTTTAAACATTGAAATACAGCTAGAGCATTAGGATTTACACTTAATTTCCTATAATTTTGAGTCCAATAAACCTCTTTTATGAAAAAATCCTCGCTGAATTTATTTTCAATACCCAAATCCCATGGATGCCTTGTAGCTACTCTAATATCTTTATCATCGATTTGAATTCTATCACCCAATTTTCTTCTAAGATAATTTTTGAACCATGAAACATCTTCTTTATTATCATATCCTATGATTCTAGAAACATAACCGTTTTCACAACTAAACGTTGCAACTAATCTATTCCTTGTTTTAAAAAGTTTAATGAAGCTACCGTATCGCAATGACCATAGCATTTAGATTGTATATTCAAATAATTCTGAACAAGATGCTTTAAATCCTTTAGACTTTGCATAACTATTCGGTTAATCTAAACATTTATATTTTTTAATTTAATCTGTCTTATTTGTTGAATCGCTCAATGAAAGAATTTTCTTCGCAATTCTCACATGCACCATGTCAACTAACTTGTCATTAACTCTAATAGCTCCACGTTTCTCAGTTTTAGCCTTTTCTATCTCATTTATAATTTTCTTAGCCCATTCAATCTCTTCTTTACTCGGTGTAAATATTTGATTAGCAATCTCTATTTGCGATGGATGGATTAATTGCTTACCATTGAATCCTAAAGATTTTGCTTCAAGACATTCATTTTTAAAACCTTCTAAATCTGAAAGGTTAAAATAAACTTTATCAATTGCATCTATGCCAAAATGTTTCGCAGCTAACACGATTTTAGTTCTTACAAATTCATTCTTAGCATATCTTTCCTCTTTACCTCCTACAGAAAAAGAAAGATCTGCAGACCCCCAAGTTACTGCTACAACTCCTTCAGCATTTAACATATTCTCGATGTTCAATAATCCCTTAGCAGTTTCTACAAGAGCAATTATTGCTTTATTTGTTGCAAAATGTACCTTGTCCAATTCTCCTTCAGATTTAGGTACAACGATACAATCTATTTTGTCTTCTTTATATAGAAAAACCAAATCTTTCAATCCTTCTATATTTCCTATTGAATTTATCCTTACACATATTTCCTTATTTCCAAAATCAATTTCTTTGAGCAATTTGGAAATTGTATTTCTTGCTTCTTCCTTATAATCCAAAGGAACAGAATCTTCTAAGTCTAAAATAATGGAATCTACATTAAACGTGACTGCTTTTTTTATCATCTTTTCATTGTTGCCTGGCACATAAATTTGAGTTCTCCTTGTTTCTTTAACTGTCATATTCTCTTTTTGGAACCATTATTGTTCTATCAAGTTCGAGAACAACCACACCATCTTGGTTTATCGCTTTAGTATGAACCTTTACTATTCCAAACCTAGGCATGCTTTTTGATTCTCTTTTTTCAACAATTTGTGTCTCCGAATAAATTGTATCTCCAGGAAAGACAGGCTTAATGAATTTAACATTTTCAATGCTAAGCATAAACCCTCTAGAACTGATTTCACCTACAGTTTGTCCTATTGCTACAGAAAGTGTCAGCAAACCGTTAATAACGAGCCTACCCTTAAAATTTTCATCTTGATAATATTTCTTAGTGTAATCAATGTTGAAATGAATTTGGTTTGAATTATTTGTTAGTAGTGTAAACCAGATATTATCGAATTCTGTTAATGTTCTTCCTATTTTGCTTTTTAAAACTTCACCTGCCTTTAAATCTTCATAATATGGTCCAAAATTTTCAACCATACAGAAATATTTGTGGAAACAATAATTAACTTATTCTTGAATTATTTAAATTATTGGGGCCGCGGGGATTTGAACCCCGGGTCACCAGCGATCCGGGTAAGAATCTCCCCAGGCCGGCATCCTAGTCCAAGCTGAACGACGGCCCCTAAATAATAGATATAATTGTTGTTTATTAATGTTTTATCTTTCTCTTTTACCTTCTATGAATTCCTCAACCATCTGTCTTGCTACATCATCGGGATATTGGATGGGAGGAGACTTCATAAAATATGCAGATGGACTTGTTAATACACCATAAACATTTCTATCCTTTGCTATCTTAATGCATCTTATTGCATCGATTACAACACCTGCCGAATTGGGCGCATCCCATACTTCAAGTTTAACCTCTACGTTTATTGGAGCATTCCCGAATCCTCTTCCTTCAATCCTTATATAAGCCCATTTTTTCCTTCCAACCATGGTATATAGTCGCTAGGACCTATGTGTATGTTATTCGGGTCAATTTGATAAGGTATTATTGATGTAACAGCTTGCGTTTTTGATACCTTTTTAGACGCTAATCTTTCTCTTTCTAGCATATTCAAAAAATCTGTATCACCACCAACATTAAGTTGATACATTCTGTCTATAATAATTCCTCTATCTACGAAAAGTTTAGCTAAACTTCTATGAAGAATAGTAGCACCCAATTGAGACTTAACATCATCTCCTATTAATGGGACTTGTCTTTTTCAAAAATTTCTTGCCATCTTTTTTCTCTTGCTATGAAAACTGGCATTGCATTGATGAACCCTGTTCTTGCTTCAAGCGCTTGCTCGACATACCATTTAGTTGCAGATTCGCTTCCTACAGGGAGATAGTTTATAACAACATCTGCTCCGGCGCTTTTTAATACATCTGCAACGTCCACTGTAGGTGAAGGATGTTTTTCAATTACATTTTGTAAATATTTTCCTATACTATCATGTGTCATTCCTCTCATTACTTCTACACCAAGCTTAGGCACTTCTGCAAATTTTAAAGTGCAATTAGGCTTTTCAAATATTGCTTCAGATAAATCTTTTCCAACCTTATTTTTTGCAATATCGAATGCTGCAACAAACTCTATATCGCTGATATGATAACCTCCTAATCTTACGTGCATCAATCCAGGTATTATTTTGGATTCATCAGCATCTTTATAATAATAGACTCCTTGAACTAATGCCGATGCACAGTTTCCAACTCCTATGATTGCTACTTTAATTTTTTGCATTTAATTTTTAATTGCTTCGATATTAATATCTTTTATTGTTTCAATTTATTTCATATTAATATATAAAAATATACTTTTAAATATTTTTGCGTTAAAATTAAGAATTTCGAGAAAATCAATAAATGTATTGAAATCTATTAAATTAAATTCTAAATTTATATATTAAAATAAAGATATATAGCAAAGCTTAAATATTCTACAAAATTTTGTATGTTTAAGAATGAATATTATTCGTGTAGAAACTTCTGAGGAAATCAAGGAGGAACATTTAACATATCCAAGAATGACGCTAAAAGATCTTCTTTATTATTTTGCAATTGTAGCGGTAATATTTGTAATTTTTATGTGGGTTGGAAATTTTGGAAATTACTTGAATCCCGTATCGCCAATATCCGAAGATATTGGAAATTTATACAAAGTCACATATATATTAGCAGGCGTCATCTTTAGTCTTTTTGAAGGAGCAATAGTTTATTTTGTAATTAAATTCTGGGATAGAGGAAAGGGTAGATAAAATGAGCCGCGTTAAAAAGCTTGAATGGGTAACAATCATTGGAGCAATCGCAATATTCATATATCTAGGAACAATCTCAGGAATTTTAACATATCAACTAAATACTCCACAGGTAGCTGCACAGGGAGATAGCAATGATAATTATATAACAATTAAAGTCGTAGCGCAACAATTCTTCTGGACATTTATATATCCAAATGGTACTCAATCTACTGTTTTGCATATAAAAGTTAATCAATTATACAAGTTAGAAATGCAATCTAAGGATGTTGTGCATGGTTTCTTTATTCCTTCATTAGGCTATCAATTTGATGTATTTCCAAATTATATAACTTTTATGTATATTCGATTTACACAGCCTGGAACATATCCTGTATATTGTGCTCAGTATTGCGGACCTGGTCATTATACAATGACAACTGAGATAATTGTAACTGATTGAGGTGAGAATAATGGAAGAACATAAAGAAGCTAAGTTTTATAAAAGTTGGCGAACATTATTCTCAACTACGCATCATACTGATATAGGAATATTATACATTTGGTTTGCCTTCGCTAATTTTGTAGCTGCGGGATTGGCTGCATCAACGATGAGATTACAACTTGGAGCGTTTGGTCCTGATGCACAACTAATACCTCCTCAGCTCTACTATAGTTTAGTTACATTACATGGATTAGCGATGGTATTCTTCTTTATTGTTCCAGCTTCTGTAGGAATAGCTAATTACATACTTCCAAAGATGATCGGAGCTCCTGATTTGTATTGGCCAAAAATAAATGCTCTAGCTTTTTGGATGCTTGTTCCTTCTGCAATATTATTCTGGTCAAGTTTATTATTCGGTTATCCTGACATAACATGGACACTTTATCCACCATGGTCTGTAATGAACAAAGATTTAGCTGTTGATGTTCTATTAATAGGTGTACTTCTTAACGGTATATCTTCTGTGATAAGCGCAATTAACTTTATGATGACCGTGTTTAGATTAAGGCATCCTAGTATAAAAATAAGCAGGTTACCATTATTTGTTTGGGCTTTTGTTGCAACAATCATTTTATTGATTGTAGCTTTACCACCTTTTGCCTTAGGTATAGTAATGCTTTTATTCGATAGACATTGGGGTACGAATTTCTTCGTAGGTCAAGGAGATCCATTGCTTTGGCAAAATATATTTTGGTTTATGGGCCATCCAGAGGTTTACATATTAGTTTTACCAGCAATGGGTATGGTAAGCGAAATTATTCCTAGGATGGCTGGAAGACCAATCTTTGGTTATAAGAGTATTGCGATGTCTTCTTTGTTGATCGCATTTATATCCTATTTTGTTTGGGTTCATCATATGTTTACAACACCTGTAGGTACAACTGTAACAGTTTTCTTTATGGTTTCAACACTCGCGGTTGCTGTTCCAACTGGTATTAAAGTATTCAATTGGGTAGCAACATTATGGGGAGGTAGAATTAGAGTTTGTACTCCGATGGTTTTTGCTTTAGGATTCGTTTCAATATTTATAATAGGAGGTATTACAGGTGTTGTTCAAGGATTAATTCCATTGGATTATGATGTACATAATACATATTTTATACTTGGACACTTCCACCTTATTGTTTTGCCTATAGCTTTTGCAATTATTGGAACAATATACTATTTCTTCCCCTTCATAACTGGCAAAATGTTTAGCGAGAAACTGAGCAAGGTTGCCTTTATACTAATGTTTGTTGGTGTTTTGGGAACTTATCTGCCATGGCTTAAGGTAGGTCTTGAAGGAATGCCAAGAAGATACTATGAATATCCTCCTGAATATTATTTCTGGCAAAACATTTCTACAATGTTTACAGTTGTTCTAGGTATAGGACTTTTAATATTCTTCATTGATGTACTATATAGTTGGAGAAGAGGCAAGCCTGCTAAGGAAGATCCATGGGGTGCTACTAAAGTAGGCTTGCCAGAATTTGCAAATGTTACACCCTTACTTAATTTAAACGGTTCAGCACATGAAGCTCACTATCCGCATCCCTATGCAGCTTTCGCAGGAATTCTTTCAATTTTAGCAGGTATAGGGAGTCTACTGATGCTTGAAGGATATTTATATCTTGGGGGATATATACTTGCTTTATATGCAGGATACTTACTTTTCTGGTTCTACAAAGATTATATAAGTAAATCTTCAAAGTTAGCAACATTCTTATCTAGTATATCCCTAGAGAAATTAGAAAGGTTAAAGAGTTCCGACGCTTTCATTGGTACTATGTGGTTTGTTCTTTCAGAATCAGCAATATTCGGAACCGCTTTCTTATCATATTTCTATTTAAGAGCAATGTTCCCAACATGGCCACCACCGGGTGTAACACCTGTAGCAACAAGCTATGTATTAATAAATTCAATATTCCTCTTTGCAAGCGCCTTTACTATGCAGTTCGCATACTGGGGACTTACAAAGGGAAATATGAAAAGATTCAAGATTTTACTTATTGTAACTTTAATATTAGGTAGTATATTCATTGGTGGACAAATAAGAGAATATTTAACGTCAGGCCTTTCAATATCTGATGGTGTTTATGGAGGTACTTTCTATCTTATAACAGGTCTTCACGGTTTCCACGTTATCGTTGGTTTAGTATTCATGGCTGTAATTTTGGCAAGAGCTCTTAAAGGCTATTTTACTCCTGAAAGGAAAGCAATGGTAGAATCTGCAACAATTTATTGGCACTTTGTAGACATTGTCTGGATATTCGTATTATCTATTGTATACTTTAACCTAATATCTCCACCATTAAGAGAAGTAGCGCATACATATATTTGGCAGAGTTAAACGTCTAAAACAACTTTAGCTAACCAAAAATTTTTTTCTCTTTTTAATTCAAACAAATGCATTGTTACTGCTTTAACATCTATGCCAAATTTATGTTTATTTGGATCAATTTTCTCTCCATACATTTTTGCTCTTAAATAGTATTTATCTCTCATTTCTATCTTTAATTCAAATCTCTTAAATACCAATAATTCTGAATCCTTGTAAAATATCAATTCCTGCAAAAAGTTGAATAGCAACATTTCCAAACTTTCACTTTCCAATTCAACATTCTTTTCTACCTTTTCTTCCATCTCTTCTAAATTTAGAATCATTTCTTTAGATACAGCTATTGCTGAATATCTAAACAAATCTTCAAGTTTTTCTGCTTTAGCTTCAAAAGCTAAATCAGCAATGGATACATCATCTAAATATCTATATCCCTCACTCATTCTGCAAAATTTTCTTTATGCTATTCTTTAAATTGTTTTCAAATTTTTTTATGTTTTTCCCAACGAATAAAAATCTATTCTTATTATAATTAAATTCATCATAAGATAATCTACCTGCTACATAGTTGAAAATATATTTTCCATCTTTAAAAATTACGTTTCCTTTTGCTCTATATATTTCCTTTGGAAGATTCGATATAAATTCCTCAAATTTACTCCTATCTAAATAACCTTCAACTTCTAAGTAAATGCTTTCAAATTCTTCTTGTTTTTCTTCAGGCTTTAACTTTTGTTCATTTCTTTCAATGAAATATCCAAAGAATAAATTATAATCTAAATTTCCATTACAGTATTTAGTTCTGAAGATTAATGCTCTATCGTTGATTTCCCTTACTTTCATTTCAATTTCTTTTATTTGTTGTTCATTAACGAGGTCAATTTTATTTAATAATAAGAAATCAGCATTTTCAATTTGTACTCTTTGTGTATATCCAATTTCAGGGAATTTTGCCAATCCATCACAGTCGACGATAGTAATAACATTATCGAGAACTACTGAAGGCATGTTTTCAATGTTGTAAATTAATGAATCTGGCTCAGCAATACCTGTAGTCTCTATAACTATATACTCAGGCTTAACCTTTTCTATAATTTCATTGATTGCATATTCTAGTTCTCCTGTTAATGAGCAGCAAACGCATCCACCTGTAAGTTCAATCATATTTACGGCCTTTCCCTTAATAACTTCAGCATCAATTGCTACTTCGCCAAATTCATTCATAATAATTGCCAATTTCCTTTTTACATTATCAATTAATCTTTTTAAGAATGTTGTTTTACCAGCCCCTAAAAAACCACTTATAACTATTACAGGAGTTTTCATAAAATTTTATCCTTTTACGTTGCCGATAGGAATAAATCTAACAACTTTTTTAGATATTCCAGCTAATGCTACAGCATCAACAACTTCATCTATGTTTTTATATGCAAATCCCGCTTCTTCTGCTACACCTGAATAGGATACAGTTCTAAGATATATACCCCTTCTTTCCATTTCCTTTACAAGTTCTTCACCTCTAACAAGCTTTCTTGCTTTTGTTCTACTCATTGTTCTTCCACTTCCATGGCAAGTAGTACCGAAGGTCTCTTCCATAGCCTTTTGAGTACCAAGTAATAAGTAAGAGCCTGTTTCCATGCTTCCACCTATAATAACAGGTTGACCTAATTCCATATAGTCTTTTGGTAAACCTTGAACATTTGGACCGAAGGCTCTTGTAGCTCCTTTTCTATGAACGAGAACTTTCATTCTTTTTCCATCAACAACATGTTCTTCGAGCTTTGCTGTATTATGTGCTACATCATAAACAACTTTTAAACCTAGTTTTTCAGCGTCTGTATTAAAGACTTTAGAGAATACTTCTCTTATTCTGTGCAATATTACCTGTCTGTTTGCAAAAGACATATTTATACCACATTTCATTGCAGCAAAATAATCTTGTCCTTCCTTAGAGTTGAACGGAGCACAGGCTAGTTCTCTATCGAGTATTTTTATTCCATATTTTCTTTCCATAACATTTAGGAATATTTGCAAATAATCTGTAGCTACTTGGTGACCAAATCCTCTTGATCCACAATGGTACATTATTACGATTTGATCTTCAAATATACCAATTTTCTTCGCAGCTTCTTTATCTACGATGTTTTCAGGTTTTACCCATTGTATTTCAAGATAATGATTTCCTGACCCAAGCGTTCCAACTTGATCTATACCCCTTTGTATTGCCCTAGAACTTATCTTTGAAGAGTCAGCCCCTTGTATGCAACCATTCTCTTCTATATGTTCTAAATCTTCATCCCATCCGTAACCATTTTCGACACACCACTTTGCACCTTGTTCAACGACTTCCTTAAATTGGCTCGTAGTAAGCTTCAAAAATCCTGTTGAACCCACACCTGCAGGGACTCTTTGAAAAATAAGATCAACAAGTTCCCTTATCTTTGGTTTAACATCCTTTATCGTCAGATTTGTTAGTACTAATCTCATACCGCAATTTATATCGAAACCTATTCCTCCAGGCGAGATTACTCCATTATCAGCATCCATAGCTGCAACACCACCTATTGGAAAACCATAGCCGCTATGGCCATCGGGCATGACATAAGAGTACTTTAAGATTCCAGGTAGTGTAGATACGTTAATCGCTTGTGTATATACCATCTCATCCATTTCATTTAAAAGCTTTTGAGTAGCATAAATTCTAACAGGAACACGCATATCCTTTCTAAACTCCTTGGGAATTTCCCAAGTATAATCATTAATCTTCTTAATACTTGCTAAAATGCTCATAGTTTATCTTATTAAAGCAAGTATTATTTTAAGTTTTATAAAATAGCTATAGCTCGGGTGGGATTCGAACCCACGTCACAGGGTCCAGAGCCCTGCAGGCTTGACCGCTACCCCACCGAGCTATTTTTTAATTTATTGTTTCAATTTAATATTTTTTCTAAACCTTTTAATGTTTAAATAAACTAAAGAAATTGCAACAATAGATAGGATTATTCCAAGATAGTACACTTCAGTTATGAACGAATTAGAATAATGATTGTATATTGCATAATTTATTAATGCATAAATTATGGACAAATTCATCGACAATAGCTCCTTTGTTAAATTAAAATCTTTTGCTGTAGGAGATTTTGTATTTATAGTTGTTGCATTCAGCATTTTGTAAATGTTTTCATCATTCTTTGCTATTTTCAAGAATGCATCAACAACACCTGTAACAGTATAATTTTTATATATTGTTAAATTTCCTAACAATTCTACTTTGATCATTGTATCATAGTAGTTAGCTGTGCTGCTATTCTTATATTGAGGAAGTAAAAATGGATTGGAAGCTTTAATTCCATAATAAATAATTTCTCCTAAATAAAAAGAAGCATTTTTTATATTTCCATTATCTAATCCTGAAACAAAGCTATTATACGCTTGAATCGCTAAAGACATTAATCCTGTTGCAGTGTTATTTGGATAAAATGTGGTATTTGAACTAGATAACTGTGCGCTTGCAATTCCATTGTATATTGTTTGATTGTAGGATGAAAATGAATAATAGAAATTGTAGCTTAGCATGCCTAATATTTTAGCTGTAACAACTTGATATGGATCTGAGGGCTGTGCACTTGTTATGGGCAATATTATTAATAATATTATTATGGGGAGTAAAATTGCTAATTTTCGAATTGGCATATATGAAATTAAAATTAGCAAATAAAAATTTTACCCTTTATTTATGTGGAGAAATCAAAATTAGGATATTTAAATCTTATGCATTGATGAAAAATTTTATGAAAAATTTTTATGGTAGACCAAAAGATTTATATACTTTTTCCACTAGAAATTATAATACATATTTATAGTGATGGTTTATGTCTGAGGAAGATATTAGTGAGGAGGTTGAAAAGATTTCTGCTGAACCAACAGAATGTCCATATTGTCATAGTAAAAGGTTATTCTATAGTGTAGATAGAGGAGAGGTTGCATGTGTAGAATGCGGTTCAGTTATAGCGATTAAAAGATTAGATAGAGGTCCTGATTGGAGGGCATTCACTGCTGAAGAGAAAGAAAGAAGAAGTAGAACAGGTCCGCCTGTAAAACCATCTCTTGTAACACCTTCAGCTACATCAGCTACAATAGATTGGAGCGGAAAAGATGCATTTGGAAGAAAATTAAGTTCAAAACAAAAATTCGATATGTTAAGATTAAGGAAATGGCATAAAGTTAGTATCAGTTCTTCAATAGAAAGGAATTTAGTTCAAGCAGTTGAAGAACTTGAAAGATTAGCTAGCCAAATTGGTCTTCCTTCCCATGTTAAAGATGAGGCACTTTTAATCTATAAAACAGCGATTAATAGAGGTTTAGTAAAGGGAAGGTCAATTAGTAGCGTTGTTGCTGCAGCATTATATGCAGCATGTAGAAGGTTAAAAATACCCATAACTTTAGATGAGTTTGCAAAGTATACCGATTCAACTGAAAGGAAAGACATTGCAAGATGTTACAGGTTTTTAATCAAAGATGCAAACATAAGGGTTAACATTTCAGATCCAATGGATTTTGTTGAAAGGTTAATTCACGTATTGGGAGTGAAACCTACCGTGTATCCATTAGCTAAAGAAATAATAATGAAGGCTAAGGAGAGAGGTTTAACAGCAGGTAAAGACCCAGCAGGTCTTGCAGCAGCAGCTGTTTACATAGCAGCAACATTGAATCAAGAAAAGCTAACACAAAAGGACGTTGCAAAAGCTGCTAACGTTACTGAAGTAACTGTAAGGAATCGATTCAAAGAGCTTGTCAAAAAGCTTAACATAAGCGGAGTTACGGGTGAATAAAGTTGCTAAGGTTAAATGATAAAGAAAAAACAATTTTACTCGTTAAAGAAATTTTAAATTTGGTTGAAAATTTAAACTTAAATCTTTCTATTTTTCATGAAGCATTAAATATATCTCAACAATTCCTTGGGAAAAAAATTTCGAAAAAATTTTCTACAAAAATATTTGCTGCTAGCATATTATATGTCGCATGTAAAATAAAGGGGCATCCGATAATATTTAAGGAGATCGCTTCTAAGCTAGGATTGAGTAGGAATGAACAAAAAAGAGCAATTGAAATATACAATCAACTTATTCAAAAAGCTAAATTGTCAGTAAAGCCTTCAATAAAAGATTATATTGAAAGGTTAGTAGATGCATTAAAGTTACATGAAAGAATTAAGGATTTAGCGATAAAATACGCTGAAGACTTTATTCATGCAAAATCGATGGCAGGAAGATCACCGATTAGCATTGCAGCAGCAGCAGTATATTTAGCTGCGAAGAAAAACAAAATACATATTACTCAGAAGGATATTTCTGTTAAGGCATATATAAGTGATGTTACATTGAGGAAAAGGATTAAAGAATTGAAAGAAATAATTGCGCAAAAAGAAAGATTGCACGAAGTCAAAGTACTAAAAGTTTCTTCTTAATTTAGTTTAATTTTTAAATAGCAAATTTCAATAGTATGTATGGAAATCCATCGAGCATTATACATAGGTCGTTTCCAACCTTTTCATCTAGGCCATTTTTGCAGCACTAAAATACATTCTAAGAGAGGAGAAAGAGGTTGTACTAGCTATAGGATCATCTCAGCACAGCCATACCATTGAAAATCCCTTTACCTTAGGTGAAAGGATAGAGATGATTTACGCTACATTGAAAGAAGAAGGGATATATGATAGGGTTGTAATATCCAGCGTTCCCGATGTAGAGAGGCATTATATTTGGGTTGAACTTGTATTGCAAAATTGTCCTAATTTAATGTTGTATATACAAACGATCCATTGACGACTTACTTTTCATGGATGTACACCGTCAATATAACATTGGAAAATGGTGTTACATCTGGTGCGACATACACGGTTACCGTGAGCTGGGACACGGGTTCTGGGTATGTCCAGATGGGGAGCCTCACATTCACTGTGCCATCAACAGTAACAGCTGGGCAATCCATGAACTTCGTGTTCGATACAGGCTCCACAAGCTTCAATGCGCCAGTGGGCATAGTGATTACAGTAGCCTGAAAAACCTTTAGAAGACACGTGGAGCGGCCGCGGTAAAATGAGCCAGAAGAGTTTGGGGGTTGTGGCGGTCGCCCTTCTTTTTGCTTCTATTACAATATTTGCGTACGCCTCACCTTTGGCCGTGTCAACATACACAATTCAAGCCCAAAGCGGCTACCTCATAGATGTGTACTGGGAGGTTGCGCCAGGAACTCCAGCTCCGCCGCCTCCGCCCGGAGGAGTCGCAAGTGGATGCGGCTCACCCCCACCACAGCTAGCGCTAAGCGAGACCTACCCCACCGCGAAGCAGTCGGGTAAATACCCGCTCGGTGCGGCGCCCATATGTGTGTGGGGGTCACAGTACACCTCCACCGAATCGTACACGGGTGGTCCCTGTCTACTCGTCATATATATCAAAGCAAAGGGGGCGGCAACCGTAACATACGCCTTGGAGATCACCAACAACAAGGGCGTAGCCATAACTACCGTAGCCAAAGGTACACTGGATATAGCTTCATCCAACACCCCAGCCGAGTACACGTCCGTATCCACATGCGTGGGGTTCACCGCCCAAGCTGGGGACTACTTGGTGCTCAGCCTAAGCGACCCACCAGGACACGGGCCGGGGCCGGGTGGGAGTGTGACCGTGTACTTCGGACCCACCACCCCAACGGATGTGCAGGTGACCCACAGTGCGGACACAGCGTAGATTAGCAGTGACACTCGTAGTGGT
>Ga0074075_14027_pt1 | contig 30296 bp, 29 predicted proteins | sample YNPg_E_FD_63712 | JGI IMG/M metagenome (GOLD analysis project Ga0074075, IMG submission 63712) | Hot spring microbial communities from Beowulf Spring, Yellowstone National Park, Wyoming, USA - YNP_Beowulf Spring_E v2 (version 2) | ecosystem: Environmental > Aquatic > Thermal springs > Hot (42-90C)... | reverse complement strand
CTGGCATATCATTATCCCAATGTGGATAGTCTGAGCTAAACAAGAGTGAATCTTTTATTTCCATCATCAATTCTGCCAAAAGCTTGATATTTTTCGGTTCAGGAAGAGGTTGCGTAGTAAATCTAATATTCCTTTTTAACATATTCAGAAGGAGGCATCTTAACCCACGGTGTTTCGATTCTACATCCTCTCCAATCTTTATCAAATCTCCAAAGAAAAGGAACCATTGTTCCAAAGCCATATTCTGCAAAGACAAATTTTATATTTGGGAATTTTTCCAAAACTCCACTTAAAGCTAGTCTTGCAACATTAACTTCTTGAACAGCAGGAAAATTTACATTAGACCAAGTATATGATATTCATCGTTAGTTGCTATATGGAAATAAAATAATCATTGTAAGCAGAAGCTAACTTTAAACTTAAATAAGTACCACTTTGTGATACCATCCAAGATGCTGATATATCATTGAGAATTGTTGCCTCAATAGGATACTTATTAAGATAATCCTAGATTACATCCTCAGGTTAGCTTCCTGCAGGTTTGCCTTACTCTACTCTTGGCATCTTTTCTAATAGTTCCACCGCTAGGGTTTTCGGGTCAAAATAGTATCAAGACCCGTTGAGATCTCCACTCCTGCTATTTCGAACTTTTTAACTACCGCTGGATCCATGTAATTGTATAAATCTTTAACACTCTGAACATATGGATGTACATCGCAATCTATAATTTTAATCATGATACGAAAAGTTAAAACTATCTTAAAATTTTTACTTAAATTCAATATTCTTTTTATAGAGTAGATTTTCCTTTTCTTCTGTTACTTTCAGCAAGTCATTACCAGTTGTTTTATACCATGCATCAATATTAGGCTTTTTATATTTATAAATAATTAATTTAAAAGTTAAGGTGAAAATGAAAGGTGTATATGTAGGATTTTACAGTAATGGGCACCGTCTTTCAGGAATCCTCCGTATACCAGAGGAGTTCAAAGATGGTAGAGAAAAACCGGGATAGTTGTTTGTCATGGTTTTGCTGCTTTCAAGGAAATGGTTCCATTGCCACAGGTTGCCACAGCATTTACAGAAGCTGGTTACGTAACTCTTACGTTTGATTACCGTGGATTTGGCACCAGTGAAGGGCCGAGATGGAGATTGATTCCTATGGAAGAGGTGGAAGATATCCGTAACGCTATTACATTTCTTCAAAGTAGGCCAGAGGTAGATAAAGAAAAATTGGTTTATGGGGAACAAGTTTAGGAGGTGGTTTAGTTGTTTACGCCGCTGCTGTGGATAGTAGAGTAAAATGTACAGTTTCAAATGTACCTGTAGCAAATGGATACATCCAACTATGAACATGAAACATAGGACCTATGAGTAATATTACATCCTTGGATGTTATATGGGTAGCTAAAGCCCAATCTAATGCATGAAGAAACAATGCCCTATGAGAAGAAAGAACACCTTTGGGCATTCCGGTGGTTCCTGTAGTGTAACACATAACAGCCGCAGACTTTTCATCAACAACAGGCAATTCAATAATAGAAGCTGAAGCTACTAAATCTTCATAGTAATAAACCGGATAGAGCTTAGTTGATACTTTTTCATCGCTCATTATAACATAAGCTTTTACTTTGATTTGGGAAGCAATTTGTTCAGCCAATGGAATTAGCGTTTCGTCAACAAATAAAACCTTGTCTTCTGCATGATTTATAATATATACAAGTTCCGAAGGAGAAAGTCTGATATTTAACTGATGTAAAACAGCTCCTATTCCAGGTATAGCGTAGTATAATTCAAAATACCTATAAGTGTTCCAACTCAGTACGGCAACCCTGTAACCAGGTAAAATACCTAGATCATGAATAAGTGAATTTGCGATCTTTAGTATTCTTTCATAACATTCTTTATAGGTATATTCAAATATCATGTCGTCTGATTTCCTTGATATGATTTTTTGATTTTTATGTATTTTAGCAGCATAAGAAATTATGTTGTGCAGATTTAATTGGTAGTCATCCATCATAGTAGAAGGTATGCCAACCACAGGTTCAGTAAAAGTAATTTCTTTTGACATATTTTTTACATATATTCTTATTGTAAAAATCTGATATATATTAGATTTTCAAGAAAAAAATGTTGAAATATGGTTATCAAATAATCGATTTAGTTGATCATGTCCAAAAACGGTTTGAGCTATTTCTTAGTTAAGATAATATTTCATTAATTAATTTAATTACTTTATATCAATTGAAAGCCTCGCCCCTAATGGTGGGATGAATAGACTTAAATAATTATTTTCTAAAATTAATCGATAGTAGGAGGAATAATGCGATAAGAGCAACTGTTTCAATGAATATCGCAATATCAGAATCCCTCCTAGTCTTTTCCAAAAACTATTTAGAAGCCTTAAGATATGTTTTGTATTGGTTAAAAGAGAAAAGAATTAATCCAAACAAAGGAAACATTATAGGCATTATGCATAAAGTTTTCTATACTATTCTTAAGAGTTTCAATCTTCCTTCGAAAATTGCTTAAGATTGCTATAGAAATGCATTATCAATATACAAAGGCTGGTATAACAATCCTAATAAAGGAAGATTTCCTATAATTTACAAACCAACAGTTTGGTTAACTCCAAAATTATCCTACATAATAGATTTTGAAAGAATGATCATAAAAATATCTAAAGTTGAACAATCCAAAATTTTAGGATATCCAAGAAACTTAAAAGAATATTTATCTTGGAAAATGAAGGAAGCAAGGCAAGTAATTCGCAATGGTAAAGCATTTATTAAAATAACCTTTGAGAAATTTATTCAAAAAATTGAACCTAAAGATAGTATAGCTGTTGATATAAATATGCAGAACATAACAGCAGGAAAAGATGAGAATAATTATGCTAAAATTAATACTAGAATTAATGAAATTTATCATTATAAATCACTAGCAGAAAGATTGCAAATAAAATATCCAAAAAGATGGAAATAAAATAAAAGCATTGAAAAAAGAATAAGAGCGTTTCATTCAAAGGCTAAAAGAATTTCAGAAGACTTTGCAAGAAAAGTTGGTAAATTAATTATTAATGAAGCTATTAAAATGAATTCCAATGTTATTAAATTAGAGAATTTAAGAAATATTATTAAAAAGTTAAAAAATTCCTAAAAAGTATAGAAATAGGCTTTATTTAATGCAGTATCGCAGAATTCAATACTGGATTGATTGGCAAGCAAAGAAGCATTGTTTATTGATTAATTATGTTTACGCTGCCTATTCTTCAATTAAGTGTCCTAGATGTAATAACAAAATGAATGAAATATCATATAGATGGTTTAAATGCAATTGCGGTTATGAAAATGATAGAGATGTAATAGCAATAGAAAACTTAAATGGGAGAGGTTCTCTGAGCCTCTCGACTGCTCCTCATATGCGAGATGTAGCTCCGAATCAACTGAGGGGAACCTATGAGCTTCTCTAAAAGGAAAACCCTCTACCTTCTAGAGCAATGATGAGGTTAGAAACTATACGGAGACATGAGATTAAAAAATTGTAAAAAATTAAAAGCTAGCTTAAGATACTGGTATTGCCGTATATATTACATAGAAGCTCTCACAAATTACTGTTCCATCCGAAAATGTTGCGGTTACATTAAGCAAATAAACGTTTCCTAAAATTAACTGCAGTTCAATTTGATCTAGAATTGATTCCCCATAAATGGTTTGATTCGATGCTAAAGGTAAAGTAGAATTCCAGTTCATGGATAAAGTTAATCCATTCAACTGTATACTAACTTGTGTGAGATAGGAACCTTCGTTATTTATTATGCCTAAAGCTAATGTTGGCTGAGGATTGCTTAAAGACATTGGCCCTATTACTGGATGAATTATACCTATTCCTTTAGTCTTTTGGAATACGCCTGTTCCTGAAACTTGAGTAGCGAAATCTGTATGATCACATGCAACAGTATTAGTTTGACTAGGACTACATAATCCTTGATTATCTGTCCCAACAATATCGCTATATTGGTCATCTGTATAAGCTATCGATGCTAATCCAGTTGTAGGGCTAACCGCTATACCAAAATCGTCGTATAAGTCTCTGTTATCATTTCCATTAGACATGCATGAAATTCCTCCTTGACATATTCCTCCATAATGCACAACAGAAGTAACTTGGATTTGTGTCCATTTTCCTCCTTTGAATACATTCAAGTTTTGTGCAAAGAATACATACCATGGTTCATTTTGGCAATCATAAGGTCCCGGTGTTCTTGGAGTGCATGTTTGGAAATTAGCTGAAGCTGGAGTACCATAATAAACAATATCGACTTGACCAGGACTTCCTACAGCTATCCAAGGATATATTGCAGTAACAGCAGGTGGTGAGTTAACCTGCTGTGGAACACTCCATGTTCTTCCAAAATCTCTAGAATATGATAGATAAACGTTTTGATCGTCCGACCAAACTGCATAAACATTTCCTGCATTATCTACAGCAACAACAGGGAAATTATTCGCCAGACTTACTGTAGCATTAGGACTTTGATATATTATATAATCCGTAAAATTCAGTATGGGTTGGCCTGCTATATTGATTCCTACTGGCACTCCAACTGCTATATACAAAGTGTTGAAATTGCTACATGTTACTATCGCAGTGGCGCTTGGAGGGCATCCGGCAAAGATTTGATATACAATTCCATTTTTCTGATCAACAGCAATATTTCCTAATTCATTATCTGCTATAGTACCAAGGTAAATGTTTGTTTGTGCAGGATTTATAGCTTGGTACGTTTCTATTGTTACTGGCATTCCGTTTATGACTGTTCCTTCATTTATTATAATTTGAAAACCTGTTGCAATATTGTGATAAGATAAATAGTAAATATTAGAGCCATAGGCTGCAATCCACGGTCTGTCATCAACAGGTACGGTTGCGCTAAGAACGTTTGATTGCCAAGTCATACCTCCATCCTGAGATACACTTACCGTTACGCTAGCTAAAGTCAATGAAGCAATGTATATGTTATACTGTGCATTAGTATAAGGAGTGTTTGGTTTTGATGCAATAGCTATTGCTACATCCCCACCACCAGGGGCAAAACCTGTTGTTGAACTTATTCCCGCTGAAGAAATAGCATTAGGTTGGGGCAAAGAAAAATACGACGCTCCATTGTTAGTTGATTTCCAAGCGTCTGTCCCAGCTCCGAGCCCATTCTCTGAAACAATGTAGAAATTTCCGAAGCCGTCAGACGCAATTTGGGGTTCAGCAGCTTGATTATATATGGTTGTAGAACCAGGAGGCGGGGGTGGTAATACTCCTGTTACAAAAGATATCGAGCTTTCATATGTAGTGCTTGGAATTGCAATTAGTAATGTTCCTATAATTAATGCAGAAATACATATTATAAAATATGCTTTTGTTTCCATGCTTTTTTGCTAATTTTAAAATTATTTATATTTTTTAACTAATTAGTAATTTAGTAACCATTTAGTAATAATATTTTATAAATAATATATTCTTAAATCTCATTGATTGTTTTTCGTATAAAATCCTATTACGAAACCAAAGTAAAGAAAAATAGGTTCTCCCATTTTTACGATCAAATTACCTTCCTGTGTTAAACTGTATTTGACAACAGGAGGTCTTCCTTCTGCAACATCTCTTCTTATCAAGTTAGCTTTCTCCAAATCTTTTAATCTTTGGGACAGAACCTTGGAGCTTATATCGGAAAGCAATTTCAAAAACTGTCTATATCTGACTTCTTTAAATGTATAAAGTATTATCAGTATTTCTAAGCTCCACTTTTTGAATATGGTACGGCTTATTTGAAGGTTAGCTTCAAAAAATTTTGTTAAATCAATAGTTTCAAAACCTACTTTGCTATAAACTGTTGAACTGAAGTTTGCACATTCTTCCCCGAATTCAATGAACATATTTTTTAGATCAATCTTATCCTTTTCTTTTAATGAACCACTTGACATGATCAAAATATTAATTTTAAGCTATTATTTTTCTTTGGTTAAAATTTTGAAAAAATAAGATTTTATGAAAACATGTTTATTTTTTATAATGATATTTGGATAAGCATCTTTTCCGATTCAAGACAAATCGGTGTTTAAATTTTGAAAAACAATTTAATATAAGCTTATTAGCTTTATTCTCTAATCAATCCTAAAATATGGAACAGAAAGTTTTCCCTCTTAATCAAAGATATATTAAGCAATTTATATATTACGCAGCCCTTGGTGTACCTGAAGTTGATATAAAAAGTTATAGATTAACGATCAACGGACTTGTAGAGAACGAATTATCACTTTCCTATGATGAACTATTAAAAATGGATCGCGTCATTTATGTTAAAGATTTCCACTGTGTAACAGGCTGGAGTATAGAAAATGTCAAATGGGAAGGAATACCTATGAAATCTATTGCTCAAAAGTCTAAAGTGAAAAAAGAAGCTAAATGGATACTGTTTTCATGTCTAGATGGTTATACAACAGTTGTACCGATTGAAGACGGACTTAATGAAGATAGCATATTAGCTTTAAAGATAAATGATAAATTCTTGTCTATTGAACAAGGTTTTCCTTTAAGACCATTCATTCCACATCTATATGGTTGGAAAAGTGCAAAGTGGTTATGCGGAATTACCTTTTTGAAAGATTACGAGGATGGATATTGGGAAGAATACGGGTATCATGAAAGAGGAAATGTTTGGAATGAAGAGAGGTTTAAAGGCTTAAGTGGCAGGTATTTGCCAAGAAGACCACTGCGTATGTGAAGGAGATAAAAATAATTATCTTATTATAACCCTTAAGATAACTTCTTCATTAATTCGTAAAAGTTCTCGTAGGGATGTATTGCATGTACTTCAACAGAGACAGAATGACCCATTTCTTTTGTTATTGGCAGCGTTTCAAGTATTTGATCTAATTCTTCATGCGAGTTTACATCAACTATAGCAACAACTTCTCTTTTACCCGATACTTTGTAAAGTCCTTTAATTTTACCTGCTTTAACAGCTGAAAGAGCTGCCTCTGCTTCCTTTTTCCAAATTTCCATCAATTGTTTTTGAGTGAATTGTATTGGTTGAGATACCTTAAACCATAGAAGAAATAACATAATTTATTAATATATTACACATATAAATTTGTTAATTAAGAATTGTTATTAATTATCATTTTTAAGTTTGAGATAATGTTGCTTTTCAAGTTTTCATAGTATGTTTTACTTTGCAAGCTCCTACTCTTGAAATCATTAAATTCTTCAGGATAGCTCTTTTCCCAGCTAGGAAGAATATGAAAATGAATGTGAAATATAACTTGCATAGAACTTCTTCCTAAAGCGAGGCGACAATAAATCCTATCTAGGGGTTATAGGCTAGATAAAAACCGTAAAAGTTGGATAGAAGTTAAGAAAGAAGAACTGGAAGATATTGTTCAAAAAAAGTTCTATGAACTAGCTGAAAGTCGAATTATTAAGCCTAAGATAAAGATAGAGAAAGATGAATCAGGAAACCAAGTTAAACCCCTATTGAACTTTTTTGAGCATTAGATTGAAAAGTGAAATAATTGATTTCATTGAGAGAGAAAATCATGATTATGTTGAGGAAGATAATAATGAAGTTATAGGATTCAGCAATGCACTTCTTGATTGGAATCTATTGTTTTCTGGATTTAACTCAGCGAGTTTTTGCTTAAACAAAATCTAGGAGACAATGTTCCTTTTACGCTATGGAATATTCCTCATGATCTAAATGTAAATTTACTAAAAGGTCTTCTAGAGATAGAGCTATAGATATAGAAAAAGAGAAGAAAATAATTGAAAGTAAGATTCCTAAGACAGTAGAAATATTTAAGCAATGGGCAAGTGATGATTGGTTATTACTTTTCGAAATAATAGGATATTGCTTATTGCAGGCCTATACTATGCATAAAGCATTCATGCTTATAGGAACAGGGGCAAATGGAAAAAGCAGCTACTTAACATTAGTGAGAAGAATATTAGGGAATCATAATGTAGTTAGCATAAGCCTTCAAGAACTAAATGAATATATATTCTCTTCAGCCTGTAAGAGTCAGTATTAAATCCAGCTCACGTAGATAATGGAGCCGCCCCATAACTTATAAAATATAAATATATAGAAGCTTATTTTAGGGTAGCAATAGTGAAGAAAATGGGTAGAAGAGGCGGTGTAGTGAAGAGGGTAGCCTTTTCAATTATGCTGTTGTGTTTAATCACATTAAGCGGAATATCAGGTACCTGGTCTAACACAATATCATCGAAAATAAGCTATAATAACTTTTCTAGTTACGGGATAAAGAATATTTTTTATTATCCCAGTTATAATTCTTTAGTTCGCAAAGTAATTCCTACTGTAAACGGATTTTATGTGGTTGGCAATTATTTTATATTATTTAAATCCCCCAATCTTCAAGTTCCAATAAGGGTTACTCCAGTTTTGTATTCCGATGCCTTTGCAAATGGGTACAATATTTTAGCTAATAATACAATATATATACTTAGCAGCGGATTTTATTTCAATGGGGGAGGAGGTTTATCTCTCTGGGAAATGTTCATTAATAACGGTAGCTTAATCGATGTTAGCAATATTCTCCCATCAAACTGGACTGTTAACGGAAATAATCAGTTTTGGCTAACTGGTGCTTATGGTAATGGTACATTAGCTTTGGCAGAGGATAATTATAATTTAACTGAATGTAACATTGTTTTAATACATAACAATGTGATAACTAAAATATTAACGAACCCCTTAGGCTTTACCGGAACAGGTCAATGGGCTTCAATGGCATATGCAGACGGAAAATTTTTATTTTTAGCAAATAATCAAGGACGAACTCTAGCAGCATTAATTGATCAAAATGGAAGCGTGACAAATGTTTCTCAATATTTTAATGGAATTTCCCTTGTTAACCCGAATTCAGGTTTAATAGGAATCGATAATATTTTCATAATAGCTGCTGGCTCTACTTATGTATTTGATCCATCAAAATTAACATTAGAAAATGTTCAGAATCCAGTTGAAAGTGCCATGATATGTAATTTTAATTCTACAGATGTGATGATAGCTGGCGTAAATTCTGGAAACTTTACTTTAGAATTATTCAATATTAACACCTACAATTTAACAGAGATATTCTCTATATCTTCTATTCCATTGTTATCTAATTATGGTAGTCTAGGGGCTATGGGTTTAGGATATTTCAATGGAACGATCCTTATTGCAGGTCCATTTTTAGATCAATTCGGCCCAATATCTACCACGGATCTTCGACATGCAATGACAGGTAATGTTACTTTTAACATAAAACCAAAAGACACATGGTTCACAATAGACCAGTGTTTATGTGGAAGAGATATGTACCAAATCGCTCTGCCTTTAAACAATGGAACATTTCATATGGACAATGCTATTTACGGAGAATACGTTGTTTATGCCCAGAATCCATATTATATGGATTACTATGATGTTATAGATGTTAATTCATCAAATCAGGTTATTAATATTACGTTAGAAAAAGGCGTGATAGAAACAAATAATAATTATCCATGGATCCCGTTAGGGCCACATAATATTACTCTTCAGTTTCTTAATTATCAAATTGCACAGTATTCTGCGCATATAGGCTTGTTTGCGATCGATTCTTCTGATCCGAATATAATGTACGCTGCTTCCAGCGTTGGACCTGGAATGTCAGGACCAATAGGTGATGGGGGGATATTTAAAACAGTTGATGGTGGGAGGACTTGGTTCCCCATAGATTTCGGATTACCGTACGGTACAGTTACTGGGCTTTATATTAATGAGTCAAATCCTAACGAACTTATAGCAGGGATTGGAAAAGCTGGTATTTATAAAACAATTGACGGGGGAGGCTATTGGAACAAAGTTTCTAGCTATGGAGACGCTATAGATTTTTCATATTCAAATGGAAAACTTTTTGCTGGTAGCGATCAGGGGATAATAGAGAGTGATAACTCAGGCAATAGCTGGCAACTTATACAACCAACAAATGTTGAGGTCAACTCTATATCTGTTTCAGGCAATACAATATATGCATTATTAAATAACCTAACATTAATGAAATCGACAAACCTTGGGATTAACTGGACTATTATTTACTATTTTAACGGTTATTTTCCATATACGGTCAGAGCGTCTCCCTTTAATTCATCGATTGTATATGTTACGATAGGAGCGAGTGTATCAACATTCTACTCTGATGATGGAGGAAAAACATTTTCACCAGTTACCGCGCTAACTGCAAAAACAGTTGTTTTTGATCCTTTAAATAGAAGTGTAGTGTGGGCTGTTGGCTACCCGGATTATTATTCGTTCGATGGTGGCAGTACCTTTTATCAGGGCTTTTTGTCAGTTGATAACATGGGTATTTATGTTGATCCTTCAAACGATTCAATTTTGTTAGCTGGGTCTGACCAAGGTATATATGAATCAAATAATAAGGGAATCTCTTGGTATCCAATAAATGGAAACTTAATCGATGAGTTATCAGATGCTATAACAATAAGCCAAAATGGAACTAGAATGTTACTTTCCATGCAGGATCTTGGTACATATATGTCATATGATCAAGGTGAAAGCTGGTTTCCTGTGCCTGCAGGTCCTGAAAATGCTCTCGTATTCATAAATCCATATAACAGTTCATGGGTATACTCTTTCGATCGTGGGTACTCTGCTCCATTACGTGTATCGGATAATGGTGGTTTAACATTTTTTGAGGTTCCTAATGTCTATTCGCCATCCTATATCACAGGAAATAAGCTATTTGCCGTTAACTCCTCAAATGGAAAAGATGTTATAATAGGAACGGAGTCGGGAATTTATTATAGTACCAATTACGGATTAAATTGGTCAATAGTGAATAATTCGCCGAAAGATATTACAGCCATTCAATACATAAGTAATAATTATATTATAGTTGGAACAACAAATGGAATTTACGTGTTCAATGGTACAAGCTGGGTTGCTTCTAAAGGCATTTCAGGTTTTGTGTATTCTGTATCAGTAGATCCGGGAAATAACAGTATAATTGCAGCAGCTGCTGGAGGTATGCAGGCAAGTCTGTATGTTAGCTACGACAAAGGTGAGAATTTCACAGAAGTAAATTCAGGTATAAGTGATCTTTTTGTCGGAGATAATGGTTACTTTCTTATTCCTGTTCAATTCTTTTTCTTGAATGTTACTGGATATCCGTTAATAGCAATAACTAATTACGGAATATATCTTTCGACCGATTTGGGTAAGAATTGGAAAGATATAAGTTACAATCTATATTCTGGTCAAGTAGATGATTTAGAATTCGTAAATGATACTTTATTTGTTGCTACATATGGTGCTGGTCTAGAAGAGATTAAAGGTTTTTCATTGCAATCCCTTCCAGGAACCATAAATGGATATACTAATGTCAATAATTTGAACATAACGATTAATGGACAACCCATCAACACATATGAAGGTCATTTTAGAGTATTTTTGAAACCTGGAAATTACACTCTCTCTTACCTGCTTAATGGGGTTGCAAAAAACATAACTATTAATGTGAAGCCCATGGGTACGTATAATATTTCTATTAATGCAACGCCCTATCAGAACTATACAATAACTTTCGCAGAAACAGGACTTCCTCCAGGGACACAATGGTCAGTTACATTAAACGGCACAACTAAGACATCAACGAATCAAACTTTGGTGTTTAATGAGCCTGCAGGTACTTACTCTTACACTGTAATTCCTCCCACCGGTTATTTGGCCTCTCCAAGCAAAGGCTCTGTAACGGTCAGCACCTCGAACGTCACGGTAGCCATCGCCTTCTCCCAGCAGACATACTCCGTAACTTTCACAGAAACAGGACTTCCTCCAGGGACACAATGGTCAGTTACATTTAATGGTGTAACCAAAACATCAACTACTAGCAACATAACGTTCACGGGAGTGCCTGCAGGTAACTATACATGGAATGCAACTTCAATAATAGCTATGGGCAATGGTACTAGGTACGTGGCTCCAACTTCCTCGGGTACAATCAGCGTGCCTGCGACGACATCTTTCAACGTTTCTTACGTTAAGCAGTACATAGTAACTATTGAGTCAAATGCCGGAGGTAGCACTATCCCATCTGGAACCTCATGGTACAACGCTGGATCAAATGTCAGCATAACCGCGATTCCTGCTTCAGGGTATGAATTTGTGGGATGGGAAACAAACTCCAGCATAGCTTTCACAAATTCATCATCAGCAGCAACAAATGCGATAATCAATTCAGCTGGAACAATAGTAGCAACGTTTAAAGCGATTCCTTCATCACCTCAGCCTTCTTCATATACATTGGAATATATTGTGGCTGCAGTGTTCATTGTGATTGTAATACTGGCTGCTGTTCTATTAATAAGAAGGAGAAAGTAAATAATTAATTTTTATGGTTAAGAATACATTTAAAATAAAATGGCTTTTTAAACTATGCTTTGTTTATCATATTTTCTTAAATTAGTTAAATAACTATAATATAATTGAAGATTAAAATAGTATAATGCAAAAGCTAGGCGTTGCTGTAATTGGAACCGGTACATGGGGTAGGAATCATGTAAGAGTTTATAAAGATTTAGAAAATGCTAGCCTATTAGCTATAGTAGATTCAAACAAAGCTATAGCGAAAGAAGTAGGTGAAAAATTTAACGTTAAATGGTATACCGATTATGAAGAGGTCTTAAAAATAAAAGAAATAGAGGCTGTTTCAATATGCACACCTACAGATACACATGCAGAGATAGCGTTAAAGGCCATTGAAGCAGGAAAACATGTTCTTGTTGAAAAACCATTAACTAAGAACATAGAAGAAGCAAAGACTTTGGCCAATTCTGCAAGAAAGAAAGGAGTTTATTTATCTGTTGGCTTTATTGAAAGATTCAATCCTGCTGTAATTGAAGCAAAAAAATAATAAATGAAGGTAAAATAGGAGAAGTTATTTTAGCTCATGCAAGAAGGGTAAGTAGAAGATCTCAAAGAGTCAAAGATATTGGTGTAATAAAAGATTTAGGAATTCATGATATTGATGTAATATTGATGCTTTTTGAAGATAAAATTGAAGATGTGTACGCTATAACTGGGAAGATAGAATTCATATATGAAGATTATGCAAATATTATGATAAAATTTAATAAGAACAAAAGTGCTTTCATTGAAACAAATTGGCTTACACCTCGAAAGATAAGAAGACTAATAATCACAGGTACTGAGGGACTAATAAACATTGAATATATTACACAGGAATTGACAATAGAAAACAATAAGGGAATATTTCAACCTTTTATAGAATATCAAGAACCATTAAAATTGGAATTAAGCAACTTCGTTAATTCAATTCTTGAAGGAAAGGAACCAAAGCCGAATGCTGAGGACGGAATAAGAGCATTAGCTATTTGTGAAGCGGCGTTGGAATCATCAAGATTGGGAAAACCAATAAAGATTGAAGATATGTTAATCTAAACAATTATTTAAAAAGTAATTTAAGAGATTTATCACTAAATTGTTATATACATTCAGTAAATAAATGAAGCCTTATTAAATTCAAATTAATACTGTTATTTTTTACATAAAGAATTTATATAATAAGCTTTATTCTATATTATGTGCTTAGGATAAAAATTTTTATATTATATTAATTATATCGATTTTAATTATTGGCGGGGTATATCTTTATGTTAAGAATACTGGATCATCCGCTTTATCCGTAAACAATAATGAAAATTCTCATAGTCATCTCTTTTTAGGTTTGGGAATGAACTTAACAAGAAATTCTTTTTTATATAATATATTATGGCAAATAATTGCGCGTTTAGATATAACAAATAATTCATTAATAAATCTAGCTGCAAATTACATAAACAATAACCCCGATAATACAACGACTATTCAAGGTTTTAATGACCACAAGGAGAATGTTTATGGACTTACTTTTGTTTACATAATTAATGAAACAAATTATTTCTACATCATGAATTCAATAACTTTTACGAATCACGGCATATTTAAGATTAAAAATTTAAAGATAGAAATTACAAAATTCGGCACAGCAAGCGTAAATCTTGCAGGATATGAATGGCGAAATAATTCAAATTCCTATGTTATAGCACAAATGAATACGATTACAACCAACTTTTCGCAGCCACCACAGATTCCCGAAGGAGGTCATGTAAATCAAGCTGGAGCAGGGGTCTGGTTAGGCTTAGAGGGATACTATAATAATTCAACTTATGTAGTACAAACAGGATATTCTTGGGATAATTTTACTAGGCAAATAAGTTATTTTATGAAATATATCCATCTCCAGCTTATTATTACATTTCAAGTGGCAAAATCGTTACAGTGCCAAATAATCATAATCTTTTTATCGAAATATGGCCATCAAGTTATGCAAATGGTGAACAAACTTGGTACTTTGAAATAGAAGACGTGGATGCTTTCACTACATATGTAGCTGCTGAGAATATAAATATTCCACTATCAAATTATCTAAGCAATGTACTATCAATGTTAGAGACACCTTTATATTGCAGTAATTCCTCTCTATGTAATATTGATCAGTTACCTGAATTCAACTATGTTCAATTTAATAATGTGTATGCTTATACGTCAGCAGGTTCTAAGATTCAATTGAATGGAAGCAATATATACAATGCATTTTATATAAGTCAATATCCAATGAATTATAACACAAAAGAATATATTTCTAATTTAACTATATATTGGATAAATTCTTATTATAACTATAATTTTGTTAATGGTTGAATAGGATTAAATTTATAAACATCTTTTAATGACATATTTTAATATAGATTTAATATCTTACATTTAAAGATATGCATTGAACAAGATAGGAAAAATATGAAACAATATAGTATCAATGATTCTTAAAAATTTTGATTATAAGCTTTATTGTACATTCATATTATAATTATTTTTAAAAAATATAAATAGTTAAATAAGTGATTATTCTATGAACAACTAAGATAAGATTTTTTCTATTTTATGAACTATTTTCTTTGCAATTTCTACGGCATTTTTAGCTTCTTCTTCAGAAACTCCTTCTCCATAATCAGCTCTCTTTCTTAGTATATATAGTAAGCTTAATAATTCCGCTTCAATTTTTAATCCTTTATTTGCAATAGAATTAGCGAGTTTATCATCTCTTCTAGGTATTTGTTCATTAAAACTTTTCAAGAATGTCTCAGCTGCCATTCTGCTTGAGAAATATGAAGCTGAAGTTGCTTTGTTGAAGCATCCTATCTCCAAATCTTTTTCAGCCTCCTTTAATATTTCTTTTGAACGTTTCAATGACATCTTTCTCTTCTTCAGTAGCTATGTAAGGACTTATAACAGCTTTATCTTCAAATTTCTTTTCAACTTCTCTTTTAATTCTTAATATTTCCTTTATATATTCAGTATTAATCTCTTTAAGAACGATTAATACATTACTTTCATAAACATTCTGTTCTTGCTCATCTAAAGCTACAAATCCTATTAATTTGTCTTCAAACTTTTTTACTAATTCCTGCAAATACTGAAGTATTAAATAATTCCATATATCTTTCTTTACGAATGTTATCATCGTTAATTTATATTTAATTATTTTATTTGCAAAAATTGTATAATAAATTAATTGATTTGTTGATAATGCTCATAATACATATTTGCATAACCGTAATTTCATGCAAAATCTCCGTTTACTAGAGCTTTCTCAAATTTTACGATAATTGAATAACTGACTTCATCCCTGACCTAAAGTGCGAGTCTTTCAAATATAAGTAAACATCTTTAGCTTTTAAGAACATTCTTTGTTATTTAATGCACTAATAATTTTCCATAATTTTGTTCGTTTATCATCCTATTATTTTCAAAAAGATATATGAATTACTACATTTTTTCGGAATTTTTGTTTCATCTGAATTATGATAAATTTTCTTCATAATTATTTTTATTATCCATATTAGAGTTGGGAAATGGCTAAAAGTTTTGTATGTTGCTGCTTTAGAGAGTTTGCACATAACACTGGTAATACATTTATTATGTACCTGAAGATATTTGGTCTTTAGATACAGAAAAATTTAATCTAGGAAATATTTGGATCAGCAATTAGAATTAAAATAACTAAGTGCATTAAAAATATTATATTTTTTAGCTTTGAAAATTAAATATTAGTGTGTTTCTTACAAAAGATGAAGAGGAAGCCTTAGAAGGCAAATATGGAGATGCAATAGCGATAGCATATAAAATTTTGGTTGCAATTGGAGAATCTACAGAAGCAGATAGATTAATCCCTATTGAGTGGTCTCATGTTGCAGGCGTTAATTATAATACTATAGGAGATGCAGGATTGAAGTTTTTAGAAGACCTGAGTAAAAAAGACGCAAAAGTTAAAGTTAAAACAACATTAAACCCTATGGGTTATGATCCAAATAAGCCTAGAAATTTAAAAAGCGAATTTATCGAAAAACAACAAAGAATAATAAACGCTTATAGAAAAATGGGTATAGAGAATTCTTTTACATGTATACCCTATGAAGTATATCAATTACCTAAAAAAGGAACAAATGTAAGCTTGGCAGAGAGTAATGCTGCTATATATTCAAATTCTATATTGGAACTAAAAACGAATAAGGAAAGTGCACTTAGTGCATTAGCTAGTGCGATAACAGGTAAAAGTATTTACTCAGGATTAAGATTGGAAGAAAATCGTGTGCCTAAAATAAATATAAATGTTAAACATCAGATTAAATCGGAGCTGGATTTTGCTCTATTAGGATATTTTGCTGGAAAAATTAACGAAATGTCGATTAATTTTTCTTTTGAAAGTGGTATTGATCTAAATGATTTTAATATAAAGCCATTGTGTGCAGCTTTAGGAACTTCTGGCTCCACAGGAATGTTTACAATTAATAAAAAAGATAATTATGTAGAAAACTTCGATTTTACTCAAGAAGACGCAAAAAGAATTAAGGATGAAATTACTAACACTGATAAAGGAGATTTAATAGTATTTGGCAGCCCTCAACTTGGAATCAAAGAACTTGAAATTCTTAATAGTTTAATAAATAAAGGAAATAGAAAGTTCAAAAAAAGATGCATAATATTCTGCGCAAGAGAGGTCTATAATAAAGCTAAAAAGAAAGGATACATTGATAATCTAGAAAGAGCGAATGCAGAAATATACTGTGATTCCTGTTCTTGCTTAACACCTTTAGTAAACAGAAACGAAATCGATTCGGTAATAACAAATAGTGTCAAAGCAGCGTATTACTTAAGAAATTGGAATAAAGTAAATGTAAGTCTTAAGAGTATGAAAGAGATTGTGAACGAAGAATGCATATAAGTTGTAAACCAATTGTAAAAGGTATTGCTGAAGGAGAATTACTCTTAAGCACCAAATCTATTAATTTATTAACTATTACCGACGAAGGTATTATTAATGATTCTAGCCATCCATTAAATGGAAGAAGCATAGCTGGAAAAATATTGGTATATCCTAATGCTATTGGTAGTAGTGTAGGAGCTTATAAATTATATTCATTAAAAATAAACAACACTTCTCCTAAGGCTATTATTTGCAAAAATTCAGACCTGATAACAGCTTCTGGATGCGCTATTGCTAACATACCTTTAGTGAAATGTGATTATGAAAAATATAATTATTTTAAAGATGGAGTTGTAGTAATAGTTGACGGATACAATGGATTAATTAAATTTTTGATTTAGCGCTTTTATATTTTCTTCAAAATAAATTTAAAACTTTATATACAAGATTATTTTTGATTCAAATACTTTGAAATATAAAATTTTGACCATGTCAAGTTATTTAAGCTAAGATGGTCTAAAGGTAAATTTTATCTTGAAGTCTATATGATTAAGTGAAGAAGAGAATTTACTTAGTTATTTATGATAAATATATATAAACATTATTTTTTAATAGTTTAAAAGATGAAAGAATACGAAGGATATTTAGATATAGGAATAAAAGTATACTATAAGGTAATAGAACCAGATGTTATTAAGGCTAAGCTTTTAACTCTCCATGGTGGTCCTGGTGCATCACATGATTATCTATTACCTTTAAAAGATCTAGCTAATTGGGGCATACAAGTATTTTTTTACGACCAACCAGGATGCGGAAGATCTGGTGAAATGCCAATTGATTTAAGAAATGTAACGATTGATTATGTTGTAGAAGATGTTGAAATAGTAAGAAGGAAATTATTCAATGATGATGAAAAATATTTCTTTATGGTTCTTCTTATGGTGGATTTTTAGCTTTAGCTTATGCTACAAAATACCAAAAATATCTTAAAGGATTAATAATTTCTGGAGGATTAGCCAGCGTTCCATTAACAGTCCAAGAAATGCACAGATTGATAAATGAATTGCCAGAAAATATAAAAATCTCATCTTAAATAATGAGTTTGATAATCCTGAATACCAAAAGGCAGTTGAAGAGTTTTATAGAAGACATCTCTTAAGATTAGATAAATATCCTGATGAAGTTCTAATATCACTTAAATATGCTGAACAAAGAAATGTCTATAAAATTTTGAATGGACCAAATGAATTCACAATAACTGGTGTAATAAAAGATTGGGATATAACTGATAAGATAAGTATAATTCAGATTCCTACGCTTATAACTGTAGGTGAATATGACGAAGTAACTCCAAAAGTAGCTGAAGAAGTTCATAAACGAATTAAAAACTCAAAGCTAGTCATCTTTAAAAATTGTTCTCACATTACAATGTGGGAAGATAGAGAGAATTATAACAGAACAATTGCAGAGTTTATTTTATCGAATATTTAACGTGTTTCAACATAATAAGATATGAATTCTTTTTTAGAATTGCTGAGTTTATCAGTTTTTAAAGATTAAAACGATTCAAAATATTTAACTGGCAATGCAGATATTGTAAAGATTATAAATTTTAATTAATTTATACAAGAAATAGAGCAAAGCGAAGCAATTAATAGAATTTATGAAATTTACTATAGTTAAGCAAAAACCGAACCAGCCATAAATAATACTGTAAGAAATAATAGAATTAAACCTGTAATTCCTAGCTTATGCAAAGTATTTAATAGTTTGTAATAAGAATCTTTTGAAAAATTATAATTTTCTTAAATAGAAAGTTAGTATTTGAAGAAATATAATATTTATTATGTATTAAAAAACAATAAATCTTTTTATGTAATTAAAAATTAATCTTTTTAATTATTAGCTTTTAAAGTTTTAAAAAAACATGATCTATTACCTGTATGGCATGCTGGACCTTTAGATTCTACTAAGTAAATTAATGCATCGTTGTCGCAATCAACTCTAATCTCTATAATTCTTTGATAATTTCCAGAAGTTTCTCCTTTAAGCCATAATGATTTTCTTGAACGACTCCAGAAATGCGCTAAGCCCGTTTCAATGGTTTTTTCCAATGCTTCTTTATTAGTATAAGCAAGCATTAAAATTTCTTTTGTAGCATAATCTTGAACAACTACAGGAATTAATCCATTTCTTTTTGAAAATCTAAATTTTCTAATTTTATTTCTTCAATCATGGTAATCTTACATTAATTCCCTTCTCAAATAAATACTTTTTAACTTCAAGTATCGAGATTTCATTATAATGAAATATTGAAGCAGCAAGAACTGCATCAGCATTAGCATGCTTTAAGACTAGATAAAAATCATTTAGTTTACCAGCTCCACCACTTGCTATAACAGGAATGTTAGCATTAGCAGTAATCATTTTAATTAAGTTTAAATCATAACCTTCTTTTGTTCCATCCTTATCTATAGAGGTTAGTAATATTTCACCTGCACCAAGAAGCTCAACTTTTTTAGCCCATTCTAAAACGTCAATTCCTGTAGGATTTTTACCTGCATAAGTATATACTTCATATCCAGATTTTGTTTTCAACGTCTTTTTAGCATCTATAGCTATCACAACACATTGACTACCATAAATATCAGCTAACGTAGATATAATCTTAGGATTTTCTACTGCTGCGGTATTAATTGATATTTTATCAGCACCGCTTCTAAGAATCATATGTACATCTTGAATACTTTTTATTCCACCTCCAACTGTAAAAGGTATGTCAATGTTCTCGCCTATTTTTCTAACTACATTAATAATAGTTTCTCTTCTTTCAACAGTAGCTGTTATATCCAAAAAGATGAGTTCATCTGCTCCTTCATCCCTATATTTTAAAGCCATTTCTAAAGGATCACCAACATCTCTAATATCTCCAAATCTTTTCCCTTTTACAACCCTTCCTTTATCAACATCCAAACAAGGAATTACTCTTTTATATAAGCTCATGTTTATAAAACAGAAAGTTCTTCTTTCGATATCCTGTTTTCATATATTGCTCTTCCTATTATTGCTCCCTTAAAGCCAAGCGATTTTATTTTAATCAGATCATCGATCGACCTTATGCCTCCTGCTACGTAAACATGGTTTATAATTTCTTTTTTAATGTTCTTATAATAGCTTTCATCAAAACCATTCAATGTTCCATCATGTTCAATATTAGTGGATATAAAATTTTTGAATCCTAAATTAAATAGCTTTTCGATAATATATTCTAATTTTAAGTTTGTAAGTTCTTTCCAACCTTTAATCTTTATAATGCCGTTTGAATGATCTAAAGCAATTACTACTCTGTCAAAATTATTTAAAGACAATTCTTTGCCAATATTTTTGTTTTCAAATACGATTGAACTTAATACGACTCTGTCCGCATATTCTAAAACCTTATTCATATACTCTATATTTCTAATTCCGCCACCTACTTGAATAGGAATTTGAACGTTTTTCGCAATTTTTTTAATAATTTCGAAGTTGCTTTTTTTGTTGAATATATTGTCTAAGTCTACAATGTGTAAACCGTGAATTCCAGAATTTTGAAAGCTTATCGCTGTTTTTACAGGATTATTGCTATAAACTATTGAATTAGAAGGGTCTCCCCTAATCAACCTAACAACTTTACCGTTCAGTAGATCAATAGAAGCCCAGATTTCCATCTTATCTCTTTATAAAGTAGAGGAAATTTTCAAGTATTTTTCTACCTATTATGCCTGATTTTTCTGGGTGAAATTGAGTTCCGAATAAATTTTCTTTTTCAATAACTGAAGGAAACATAATGCCATAGTGAGTTATGCCTTTTATAATTTCACTATTTTCAGGTAAAGGATAATATGAATGAGCGAAATATGCCCAAATTTTACTTTCAATATTTGATAAAAGGATAGTTTCGCCATTTGGATAAATTATGTTCCAACCCATATGTGGAGCTTTAACATTTTTAGGAAATCTTACAACTTTGCCTTTAAGTATGCCCAATCCTTGACTATCACCTTCTTCGCTTTTCTCAAATAAAATTTGAAGACCTAAACATATTCCTAAAACAGGTATACCTTCATTCACTACTTTCAAAAGTTCATCTTTTATTTGATTAATGATTGAAGACGCCTTTATAAAATTTCCAACACCCGGTAAAACTATAGCGTTATAATTAGTTAATTTTATTTCATTAGAAGCTACATTGACACTAACATTTAATCTTTTAAAAGCGCATATTAAACTATATATATTGCTAGCTCCGTAATCTAAGATTGCAATTTCCATTTTAACTTTCTATTTCTTCAAGAGGCATGATAAGCTGTGGTTCATGCAGAATTAAACCTTGAGCTAACTTTCTTAACTTAGGCAATATCTTTAGATAATCATTCCTATCAATTACTGTGTTTATTGCATACCATCCTTTTTTTGAAAGAGGACTTATTGTTGGGGCCTTTAATGCAGGAAGCACTCTTAAGAGTTCATCTAAATTTTCTTCTTTTACATTCATAAAGACATGTAACTTTTTCTTACTTTCTATAACTCCTTTAAATTGTGCTACGATATCGAATATTTTCTCCTTTTTTCTGAATTGTTTAAAGAATCTTTATTAGCTATTAATGTTGCGGAAGATTTAAGAATAATATCTATTGGTTTTAATCCATTTTGTTCCAAGGTTGTTCCAGTTTCAGTTATGTCAGCAATTGCATCAGATTCTTCAGGGGGCTTCGCTTCAGTCGCTCCAAAAGAAAGATAAATGTGAACTAAATCATTATCACCTATGTTCCACCAAGGCGTTATAATTTTTGGCTTTTTGTTACCAAACAATTTTTTGTAATTTGGTAGTGAAGAAATAAATTTGGAAACTAGATATGGATATTCTGTTGAAATTCTAGTTATTTTATTCGAATTAAACTGTTGATAAATAAATTCGTTAAAAGAGCTAACATTTATAAATTTAGGTACAGCTATCACTAGACTTACATTGCCATATTCAAGATTTAACAATGCTTTTACATTAGCACTCGTTTCTTGAACCCAATCTAAGCCTGTGATGCCTATATCATATAAACCTTCTGCTACATAGATAGGAATTTCCTGAGGTCTCAATATCTTCAATGATAAATCAGGATCGTTAGTAATTGGTCTATAACTTCTTTCTTTTCCATAAATATTGAACATGGCTTTTTCAAGAAATTCATATGTTGCCTTTTCCAAAGATCCCTTAGGAATTGCTAGCTTTATCTTAGACATTTTTACCAACTCCTTTTAATGTAAAATTTCTGATAACTCGGATTCTTAGAATGGAATAGAATAGGTTATTTTTATTCCTTGTTCTCTTTATTATGAACTATATCACCTGCCATTGGATATTAATTTTTATCAGGTAGTATTTAAATATTTTTAAATTATATACCTTTAACACCAACTGTCGTTCCTTTTCTAAATTCATTCCTTTCGAAACACATTTTCAATGCTTCACCTAGCGCTCTAAACACAGACTCCCATATATGATGAGGGTCTTCTCCTTCTTTTATATTAACATGTAATGTGCATTTAGCTCCATTTGAAAATCCACTTAGGAAGTTCTGAAGGTCAACGGTAAGCATATCTTCAACCCTTTCAAATTTTTCCTTCGCTAAGTGTTTTATTTTAAGATAAGGTCTTCCTTCAAAGCTAACAATAACTTCTGCTTTAGCTTCATCTAAAACGCTTATTCCAAATCCATTTCCATTTATTCCTTTGAAATAATTTCTTTTCAATAATTCATAGAAAGCTCTTCCTATTGTTATTCCCGAATCTTCAGCTATCACATGCGTTAATTTATAAGCGTTTTCAAGAGAAACATCGATACTTATATTAAATCCCGACCTCCATGATATTGTTTCAATCATGTGATTTAAGAAATTTAATGAAGTGTTAATCTTCTTTTTTAAGTTTAAATCTCTTTCTCCTTTGTTCAAATTTACAATAATTTGAGATTCTCTAGTCTTTCTTATTAAAGATATATCATTTTCATTTATATGCAATATATATACACCTTCATCATCGAATTTCAAATCCTCTACAATTACTCTATCTAAAGCTGAAAGAGCATGTGCATAAAATCCTTCGTACTTAGCTAGCAATTCAATGTGTCTTTTATATTTATTCAAACCTTCATTTGTGACATATATAATTGAAGATCTTTTTTGAAAATCTCTAACACTTAAAGCAGACATGCTTTTTGCAAAACCTGATGTTGGCAATATAGAATTTGGTCCTGCAATATAATTCGCTGCAGAAATAGGCGTATTTGGGCCTATCAATATTTCACCAGCGTTCTTAATTTTATCAAGAAAACTAAATGGATTATTAACATCTAAAACCAAGTGTTCTGGAGCAAATTCATTGCAAAAATCAATAGCAGCTTCTAAATTTTCAAAAATAATAGCTCCACCTATATTGTTAAGCACTTCTATTATATAGCTTTTCCTTGGTTCTTCAATGACTCTTAAATAGTTTTCAATTTCTAAGTTAACTTTATCTGCTAGTTCCTTTGAATCAGTTAATAGTAAAGAGATTGAATCAGGGCCATGTTCAGCTTCGTTCATAAGATCTAAAGCTACATTCTTTGGATTTTGATTTTTGTCTGCTATTATCGCCGATTCACTAGGTCCAGCAAGAATTCCAATATCCACATATTTTGCTAGTAATTTTTTAGCTACATTAACGTACTTACTTCCAGGCCCTACAACTTTACTAACTTTTTCAACACTTTCTGTACCAAACGCTAATGCTGCGATTGCTTGAGCTCCACCTATTCTAAGTACATTTTTTATATCCAACTTTTTACATACATATAACACAGCGGGATCTACATTGCCGTTGGGATCGGGCGGAGTTACTAAAGTAATCTTTTTAACGCCAGCTATTTTTGCTGGCACAGCTAACATTATTGCAACAGAAGGAAATGTACCTTTTCCTCTAGGAACATATAATCCAACTGAATCAATTGGAGTCCATTTCTCTCCTGCTATAATTCCATATGCGTTTTGTATAAAGTAAATGTTTGGAGACAATTGTGATAAGTGGAAATTACTTACATTATCAATCGCTAAATCCAAAGCTTCTCTTAATTCGTTGCTAATTTTTTCTTCAACTTGATTAAACTCATCTTCTTGAACATAGAAGCCTACTTTGGTTAAATCACATTTATCGTATTCTTTTTCTAGATTTATTATTGCTTCATCTCCTTTCGTTCTTACATATTCTACAATAGATTTTACTCTTTCTTCAACATCAACATCTTCGTAAAATTTTCTCTGCAATAATCTAGATATTTCATCTTTTGTTAATTCCTTGAAATATCTAATTTTCATTTGCTTAAATCATACTTAACTAAGGAAATATTTAAATAAATCCATTAAAAATTTAAATTCACTTTCGGTCAACCCTTTTTTATAAGATAAATAAAAAACATAAATCTAGGTCTTAGGAAAGATTACTATCTACTGTACCAATAGGATAGTCATTTAACAAATTATTATAATTTTTATTATTTCCATATTATTAAAAATTTTTAAATGATGATAAGAATGAAATTTTCATATGATTTAAAGATAAAAATTAATTAAAGAATTAAAGATTCTCGAAACTCAGTATATTTTAATTTTTGTAAGTTATAAATTAACTTTAATAATCACTTTACCGAACTTCCTTAAAATAAAACAATTTAAAGACATCTATGCCTTTTGTCTTTCAATATGCGAAGAATTTTATGAGATAATGCTATATTCAAACTAAGAAGTAAATTTTTCTGTTAAATTTTTTACATCATAACACTTTACTGTAGTATGAAAGGTAAAGTATGTCTAATTACAGGCGCAAGTTCAGGCATAGGAAAAGCTAATAGTATAGAACTTGCAAAATTAGGAGCTACTGTTGCTATTGTTTGCAGGACTGAAGAAAAATGTGAAAAAACAGCTAAAGAAATAGTAGAAAAAACTAAAAACGAAAACATAATTCCTTTTGTTGCTGATTTACTTTCACAAAAACAGATTAGAAATCTAGCAGAAGAGGTTAATTCAAAGTTAAATAGACTTGATGTACTTATCAACAACGCAGGTAGCTATTTTCCCAAATGCACTCTTACTGAAGATGGAATTGAGAGTGCGTTTGCATTGAATTACTTAGCGCCCTTCCTATTGACTAATCTTCTTCTCAACAAATTGATAGAGAGTAGGCCATCGAGGATAATAAACGTAAGCTCCTATGGACATTTTAGCGCTAAAACAATAGACTTCGATAGTGTTTTCTGCAAAGGTAAGTACAAAGGATATAAGGCTTATGCGCAATCAAAACTAGCTCTAACGATCTTTACTTATGAGCTTTCAAGAAAGCTTAAAGATAAAGGGGTAACTGTAAACTGCATGCACCCTGGAGCGGTTAGAACAAGTCTATGGAGTAAAACAGGAGCTATAAAGCCCTTAGCAATATTGGCTTCATTCTTCATGAGAAGTCCTGAAAAGGGCGCTGAAACTATAGTTTACTTAGCATCTTCAGAGGATGTTGCAAATATAACAGGTAAGTATTTCTTTGATAAAAGAGAGGAAAAGTCATCAGCAGTTTCCTATGATGTTGAGCTTGCTAAACATTTATGGGAATTCAGCGAAAGGCTTGCAAATACAAAATACGTTATTTGATGAAGAACGTATGAGAAAACATCTCAAAGTTGCAATGATACAGTTAAAATTTCTGATTAATTTTTTATTTTGTTCGGCTAAATACGGAAAATTCTTAATATGCTTTATTTCCCTATTGCGCACAGTAACTTATATATCCATTTTGAAAAATTTTTCTAATTTCTGTTTGAAATTTCTCTTGATTTAACGTCAATTCCTTCAGCCTTATTAATGAAACTCTTATTATCACTTCTAAGCTTGTTATTAAAGAAATAGAATATTTAAATTTTAGACTATTGTTATTTTGTTATATGAATGAATTTCTATTCAATTGTTTATTTGAATTTTTGTAAACTAAAAATTTATTTATATTTAAAATTTATTTTTAAATTAAGATATAATTATAAAATTTTTTAAATTATTAATATTTAATAACTAAATATTATTTTAAAATATTTTCAACAAATGTTTCAACATCTTTTAAATTATACTCCCTTATTAAACCAATCTTACTTGCTTCCATTGAACCTTCCGCATGCAACATAAGCGTTAATAAATATCCTGTGAAGCTACTAGAAGCAAGTTCTTTGGCCAATTTTAATAATTTTATTCTCTCTTTACCTGAATATTTACCTTTTAGGAACTTTTCCATATACGCTTTTAATTCATCATTATTTAAATCTTCTTCAGAAGGCAAAGTTGCTATAATTCCTCCTGCAACATCTATAAGTGATGCGACAACTTTAATAAAATTTTCATTGGAATACAGCTTACCTATGTTAGTGTAAATTGGATTTGGTATAGCAATATTCTCTTGATAATTATTTTTTAAGGCTGAAACAATTGCACTCATTCTCATTATTTCTTTGTATAGAATTATGTTTAATATATCATCTCTAACATGTTTCTCATTTTCAATTCCATTTGCCTTTGCAAGTAAGCTAGTAGTACCTAAATATAAATCTGTAAGAGCAGACCTGTATGAAATTGCTGTAAATCTGTGAAACGTTGCAAATAAATTTGCTAGATAACCAGAAAAATTGTATTCTTTAAATAAAAATACCCTTTCCCATGGAACAAAAACATTTTCAAAAATTGTTAAGGTTTCAAATTCGTAATCTTCTTTACTAATTATAGAGCTTGTATTACCTTCCAATTCTTCTATAGGCCGAATAATAAATTTTAAACCCTTCGTATTTGTAGGTATGGAAAATGCTACTGAGTATAATTCTTCACCTTCTTTCATGGCCCTAGTAGGTAAAACAATTAATTCTTCAGCAACAGCTGATTGTGTTGTATGTGCTTTTGCACCGTTAACAACTATCCCATCTTTCTTAACTTCAGATACTTTCAAATAAAGATAAGGATCATCTTGTTCACTAGGTCTTTTTGATCTATCACCTTTAACATCGGTTTGAGCTACAGCTAATGTTAAATCATTTTTAGCAACGTATTTATAGAAATTTTGAACTTTTTCGTAATAATTAGTATTAAGCTTTCTATCAACTATCTTTGAAACTATCATCAAAGAGAATAATGCATCGCTTCCAATTGCTTGAGAAATATTAAATACTCCTTTGCAGAAAACGGTGTTATTATAAATCAATGTGTGTCTATTAAGAAGGTCATCGGAATTCCTTGGAACTTTAAAATACTTGCTTATTTCTTCATTCATGGTTTCATCATAATACCCTCTATCAGGAAATTCGAATAATTTAGCTGTATGTTTTGCTGCTATATTAAGTGTAGGATGCTCCAAAAAAGATCTTATTTTCTTACCTCTATAATAAACTTCTTTATGCTTATCATTTTCCCTTAATGAATTCAAATACTCTTCCATTTTTCTTAGTACCATAATTTAAAATAACGTATGAATAAATATCATTAATGCTTGAGCTTATTTTTAAAGAAGGCATAAGCAACTAACGTTGCAGCATGCTTTATAATATTCTTAGCAACCGCATTCTCTAAATACTTTAAACTAACTATTTTGATTCTCTGTATTTCAGAGACTTCTCTATTTATCTTTTCTTTTTTCAATTCTCTGCAATAGAATACATGACCTTTTTGCAAGCTTCTAGATGATACATAATACCAACCTAGATAATCCAAATCCTGTGCAACATATCCAGTTTCCTCCAAAAGTTCTCTTTTTGCAGCTTGATAAATATCTTCATCCTTCTCAATATGGCCTGCCGGAAATTCGAGAGAAAAGGTATCCGCTGGATATCTATAATTTTCAATCATGACGAATTTGTTATTTCTATGCGGAATTATAATGCAGAAATCAGGTGCTAAATACCAATCATAATTAATTTTTTCTGAATTGGGTATTATCACAGTATCTAGATATACTTGGAAATATTCAGAAGAGTAAATTAACTTAGAATCTATTTTTTCCCATTTTTTAAGATTCATTGTTTATAAGGAATATTATTTATTATTTATAAGTTAACGTAATCGATATAAGATTCTTTAAGCCTTGATTAATCTAATGAAAAAACTAACGATCATATCTGACTTTGATGGAACAATAGTAATTTACGATGTGTTCGAAAAGATTTTAGACAAGTTTGCAAATGATGATTGGAGACTTTATGATTATTTAGTTGAAGAAGGTAAAATGAACTTGGAAGATGCAATTTTAAAGCAATTTTCTATGATAAGTCATTTGAAAGAATTTGAAATATTAGAATATGCAAAAAATTTTTTGATTGAAAGAGAATATGCATCTAATTTAATCGCGTTTTGCGATGAAAATAATATTGAATTTATAATTGCAAGTGCCGGATTAAGCACGTATATTAAATATTTCCTTACACAAAAACTGATTAATGCTAAAGTATATTGCTTAGAAGTAAATAATTATAACGGGAAATTGTTTGGAAAATTTCCGAAATTTAACGGTAATTATAAAAACTTCAAAGAAGCAATTGTTGAGAAATATAAGAAAGATAATTTTTTTGTAATATATGTTGGAGATGGTTTTAATGATGTTTTTCCGGCTGTTAAAAGTAATAAAATATTTGCAGTAGAGGATTCATTACTTAGCAAAAATTTAGATAAACTTAAAATAGCACATGAAAAATTTGTTTCTTTTAAAAAAATTTTAGATTATTTAAAAAATTCTTTTTAACCTTTATTCCACCAGAAGAATAGGCTTGCTCCAGCACCTGCAATAATTGGGTGTGATTGATATGATATATCATTTTGATATGGAGTTATGTATGGTTTAACAACCCAGTATCCATTGGATTGATATGTATAAACATACATGTATAGATCAACTGCAATTTGATCAACCTGTTTAAATAATTGAGAAGCTTGTGTTGAATTTAAAGTATAGTCAGCTTGAATAATTAATTTATTCAACTATGCATACAGATTAGCTTCATCTTTATATCCTGTTTTATTTAATAAATCTACACTCCAACCGTCTCCTGATGGAAAGAATCCGCCTTGCAAGAACATTGCGTTAATGTTATCCGAAGGATAAGGATAATCTGAGATCCAACCTCCTAACCATATAGGCATAGGATTTTGATTTGGAACCACATATCCAACAATTGTTGGTAATTCTAAGTATATTGGGGTCATTACTATATTAGGGTCTATTGAGTGTAAAGATTGTGCCCATTGTTGTGCGGCTACATAGTCAACCGGATCGCCAGCAAAAACTATGATTGGAAAGTTAACACTGACATTATACATACCTGATTCGATAAGAAGTTGCTTTGCATAAGTAAGATTATAGGTTGGGCAATCTTTTAATTGATCAAATGGAACATAATAAAGCATGCCCTTTGGTATTCCACCACAGAAACTGAATCCAAAGTCTCCGCCATACTTTGCGTTTCCAAGTATATTGTTTAAATAATTATCATAATCAAATGCATAAGCGAATGCTTCTCTTACTTTTAGATTCATGAAATAATATTCAGGAATATGATATTGTGAACCAAAGTACGTACCATTCTTATAAATATCTAAATTGAATACCCAGAAGTTTAATGTAAGTGTGGGGAAGAAGTATATCGATGCTTGTCCCTGAGCTTCCATAGATTTCAAAACAGGAAAATCTTGTGTTGGTAAGCCATAAACAATATCTGCTTGACCACTTTGGAACATTAGAAGTGCAGTCTCTGGATCTTTAACCCATTGTATAACAACTGTATTATTTACTTTAGGAATTCCAGGAACACCTTGGTAATATGGATTG
>Ga0074075_13870_pt1 | contig 30429 bp, 26 predicted proteins | sample YNPg_E_FD_63712 | JGI IMG/M metagenome (GOLD analysis project Ga0074075, IMG submission 63712) | Hot spring microbial communities from Beowulf Spring, Yellowstone National Park, Wyoming, USA - YNP_Beowulf Spring_E v2 (version 2) | ecosystem: Environmental > Aquatic > Thermal springs > Hot (42-90C)... | reverse complement strand
GGGAGCTACCCGAAATCAAGTAGGTCACGTTCCTCTGGAATTGCCAGGTATCCCTGAGCGGATGAAAGAGGCCAGGGTGGTTCTGCTCTGCGAGTTTCAAGTATTGGGACTCGTCTATTGCTATAGTGAAGTTTGACCCAATCTTTTGGGCAAGGAGTTGTGGTAACTCGAACACTTCTCTGAGCGCCTCCCCCAGCCTCCTCTTGTTCTCAAAGTAGAATTCGATTGAAACCGGATTCACATCAAGAGTCACTTTGAGGTAGGCGAGCAGGTCCCTCAGAGTCCTGAGCAATTCGCGGCTCCTCTCCTTAAGTGTTAATGGAAACCTCCTCTTCGGTTCAAGCCTACTCAAAGCTTGGCTTATGACTAGCGATGAATAGTAGGCTACAAATGAGCTCAAATCGAAGCTTTTACCTTCAACGTAACCCTCAGCGCTCACATACACCCTTGGGCCACTTGTAAGTTTCAAGGTTTTAAGAAGCACGGATGTCTTGCCGATTCTCCGAACACCTATCACGGCTATCGACTGCCCCCTCAGCAACATAGACTGAATTTCATTGATTTATATCTGCCTAAAAAGAATTTTTCATAGTATAATTTTGATAAAGTTATATACCTTTCCAGATTTAACTTATTTCCTAAATGAAATAAAATTATTACAGCAATGGAATGGCCAAGCAAATTTAAGATATCCTTTGCATAAAACTGTGTCAAGTTATTATCCAAATTGGCAATAAAACTTAAAGTCTCTTTGATTTTTGCTCTTGCATTTTCAGATTCATTTTTACCTTCTTTTATTTCATTGACTAAAAGATCCATATCTTCAAATAGCGCTATATGAGCTCCCTTCTTTTCTATAACTTCTAGCATATCCAAAGCCTGAATGTTACTCGTACCCTCCCATATAGGCGTTATCAATGCTTCTCTATGAAGCCTTTCTATTGGAAATTCTTCCAAAAATCCTTTTCCACCATGGATTTCCATAGCGATTTTAGTTATATTTGCTGCTAAGTCTGCAGTAATATTTTTGGAGATATGGGTTAATAATCTAGCATAATTGTAATTAGTACTATAAGGTGGGTTATCATTCCAAGATTTTTGAAATTCTTCAATGGCTTTAAAAGTTAGAGCCAGCGCTCCTTCTATTGAAATTTCCATATCTAAAAGATCTCTTTGAATTAAAGAATGTTCAATTAAAAGTTTACCAAAAGATTTCCTCTTTTGTGTGTAATAATAAGCTTCTAAATATGCCTTTCTCGCAATTCCTAAAGCTCCTACAGAATTTGCAAGTCTTGAAACCATAAGATCTTCCATTATGTAATATATTCCTTTACTTGCTTCTCCTATAAGATATGCATGAGAATTGTTAAATTCAATTTCTCCCGTCGGAACGCTTATTGTAGCACTTTTTTCTTTAAGTCTTCTAATTAAATAGTTTCTTTTACCATCGCTGTCATTTTTAGGAACTAAAAACAATGCTAGACCTTTAACACCTTTCATAGCGTTATAAGGTCTCGCAGAAACTAAAGCTAAATCAGCTAATCCGGCATTACTTGCGAAATATTTTGTGTCGCCTTTTAATAACCATTTATTACCGTCAAAGTTAGCAAGCGTTGTATTAGCGCCTAGGTCGCTTCCACCTTGAATTTCTGTAAACCACGTCGCTCCAAACATGATTTTTTCTGATTCACCTATTAAATTAGGAATGTAAGCTTTAAGTTCATTATCTGCATATTTATATAATGCATATGCAGTTTGATTTGTAACTGTAATAATACATGCAATGCCTGGATCGGAAATCAAATAAATTGCAGCATAATGCTTATGCCAATTTTTCTCTCTATAAGGATACTTATTTACACCATAATCTTTAATCAACTTCTTTATAGCCCATCTTTCAGAAGGATCCAACCAAACACTATCTACTCTTTCATCGTTAATGCTCCACATTATATGTCTGGGATTTCCTTTTTTATCTACATAATCAGAAACTTCATATAGTTCTTTTCCTACAAAATTACCTAGTTCATTAAAATTTTGCTTTTTATTTGTAAAATATTCTAATATTATTTGTAAAGGCTTATCTATTTCAAAATGGTTCTTTCCATAAGCATTTGACAAGTAGCTATATGCGTCATCCATAATTTCTAATATATTTTGTATTAATACGTTTAATTCCAAGAATTTATGTATAAAAATTCTAAATTATGAAATCATTGTTTTCCATCAATTCACTAAAGATGATAAGTTTATCTATTTCAGCTGTTCCTGCACCTATTGGTCCTAGTCTTGCATCTCGATAAAGCATTTCAACGATATTTTCTCTCATGTATCCATAACCCCCTAATACTTGAATAGCTTCTCTTGTCACCTTCTCTGCACAATCCCAAACGAATAGTTTCAATGAAGCTGCAGACCCTCTTAATCCTCTATCTCCAGGATTTTCTTTCCATTTTTTGGCAATCGTGTATACATATACACGAGATATTTCTAGCATCATTGCCATTTCTGCTAATTTTTCTTGTATTAATTGAAATTCAGCAATTCTTTTTCCAAATTGAAACCTTTGAATTGAATAATTCTTTGATATTTCCAATGCCCATTGCATTATTCCCAGCGCACCTGCTGAAAGGATAATTCTTTCTACATCCAATCCTCTCATCATAATATAAACACCTTCATTTTCCTTTCCAACAAGGTTCTCGATTGGAACTTTACAATTAATCATTATAATTTCTCCAGTAGGTGAGCATCGGTTTCCCATTTTCTTAAAAGGTTTGCTCGTAGAAAGACCTTCAAAATTCCTCTCTAATATAAAAGCGGAAATTCCACGTTTACCTAGTTCAGGACTCGTCTTTGCGTAAATAAAGAATAAATCCGCTATTGGTGCATTAGTTATGAACGTTTTTGTTCCATTTAAAATATAGAAATTATCTTCTTTCTTAGCTGATGTTTTTATACCTGTAGCATCAGAGCCAGCTTCTGGTTCCGTTAATCCCATGCAACCAATAGATTTACCGCTAGCTAACATTGGAAGATATTCTTTTTTGAAATTCATTCCCTTCTCTCGCAATATTATAACCGCATAACGTGAAATGGGCTCCTAATGATAGCCCAAAGGAAGGGAAACCTCTTGAGATTTCTTCAGCTACAATAACTGCTAGCAATGGATCTTCTCCAGCTCCACCATATTCTTCAGGAATCATTAAACCAGTATAACCTAACTCTGAAGCACGTTTCCAAAGCTCCCATGGAAATTCTTCCAATTCTTCATATTTCCTTAAAGCGAGTCTGCATTCATCTTCAGCAAATTTTCTTGCTTGTCTTCTTATAATTTCATATTCATCTCCTAGAGAAATTTTCATTATTCAATAATAGTTTATGAGAAAATAAAGTTAGAACTTGCCTAAATTTAAGGTAAAATTATGTCCTTATATTTTTCTCTTAGAACTTTTTTATCTATTTTACCAACGCTTGTCAAAGGCATTTCTTTTATAAATATAAATTTGTCAGGGATCCACCACTTAGGAATCTTTCCTTCCTCAACGAATTTCGCTAAATGATTTTTTAAGTCTTCTTCTGAAACTTTTCCTTCATATTCAGACTTCAATACAACTATGCCTAAAGGTCTTTCACTCCATTTTTCACTTTTACCAGCTATAACAGCTACCTCTTTAACTGCTTGATGTCTCATTAACAGATCTTCTAAGAATACAGTTGGTATCCATTCCCCACCGCTCTTTACAACATCTTTCAATCTGTCTATTATTAAAATATATCCTTCTTCATCAACGATTGCAACATCGCCTGTTTTAAACCAACCATCTTGAGTCCAGCTTTCCATCGTTCTCTTTGGATCATTGAAATAACCCAATGTTAACCCTGCAGATCGAACTAACAATTCACCAGGTGTTTTACCATCTTTAGGAACTTCTTTACCTTCATTATCAACCACTTTAACCTCACAGAAAGGTAAAGGCAAGCCGGCTTTGTTTATGTAATCGAGTTGCTTTTCATAAGGCCAATCGACCATATGATCTTTTAATGTTGCAAACGTGTATCCTACACCTTCGCTCATACCATAAGCTTCCATGATTTTTATACCGTATTTCCTACATTGTAAGAATAATTCCCTTGAAGCATGTTCACCGTCTTGAAGGAATTTTAAACCTTTTAAATAGTCTGAATATTTGTTTATTTCTGGATAATCCAGCATCATTTTTAAAAATCTAACAACACCAGCTGTAAAAGTTACTTTTTCATTCTTAATCAAATCTAAAATTACCTTTGGTTCATATTTTCCAGGCAGTACAATTTTCATTCCCATTAAGACAGCAGTAATGGGTAAGGACCAACCATAACCATGAAATAAAGGTGGTAATAATAAAATTACATCTTTAGAGTTAATATTGATGGGAGAAGGATACGCCGTTAAACCTATTGAGTTCATTATAGCTTGCAATATTTCTTGCCTTTGAGAAAAGTACACACATTTAGGCATTCCCGTTGTACCTGAAGTGAAATATACAAGTGTAGTTAAACTTTCTTCCAGATCTGGAAATTCAAAATCCGTTAGGCCTTGGTTTATCAGATCTTCATAGTAGTATAAAGGTTTTAAAGTTGTTTGGTATTGTTTAATCTCGTCACCAGTTATTATATAACATAAAGGTTTCTTTTTGAAATAATTAGAAATTTTTTCGAAAACAGGAATAAACTCATCTCTTATAATAAATACATCATCTTCCAAATAATTTATAGTCCATACTATCTGTTCAGGAGAAAGTCTTAAGTTTATAGTATGCAACTTTGCACCCAGCATTTGAATAGCCCAAAATGATTCAAAATATTGATTCGTATTCCAATCGAAAATTCCAACAGTCTTATTATCATCTATACCCAATTTTTTAAGAGAAGATGCTAATTTTTTTATTCTACTATAAAATTCCTCATACGTATATCTTTTTAAATCTCTATACACAATTTCCTTTTTACTAGATCTAATTAAACTTGAATATATAACTTTCTTAAAGATTATAGGAAAGTCTCTTATATATAATCCTTTTTCTCCCATATTCATTTAAAATAGTTTAAGGATAAAAATTTATTGTAATATTTATTATAAACAACTATCAAATGAAAGTAGGAATCATTTCAGTTGGATTTAGTGATTTTTACGATAAATCGATAAACGAAAGAAAAACTTACTATGAAAATAGTTTTATTGCGACTAAAAGAGCGTTAGACGAAATAGGAATGAACAGAGGTGATGTTGATGTATTTGTTGAATCATCCATTGACTTATTTGCTGGAAGATTGATCTCTAATATGTATACTTGTACAGCTGTAGGAGGTTATTTAAAAGATGAAACTAATACTGCAGAAGATAGTACTTTGGCATTGATTTATGCTTATATGAAACTAAAATCCGGTCTATTCGATGTAGCAGTTGTCAATTCTTCAACAAGTTTAGACGTGGATTATGTTCATGCTTCAACAACAATATTCGATCCATTTATTTACAGACCTTTATCTATGAATTATTTATCTGGATTGGCTATTCAAGCATCAAGCTATATGAAAAGTTTTAAAATAAAAGAAGAACTTGCGGCTAAGATTGTAGAATCGAATACAGAGAATGCTTCAAAGAATCCTCGGGCATTTAAGAAGAAGAAAATAACTGTAAGTGATGTAATAAAATCAGAATATGTTATTTGGCCATTGCGCGAACTTATGATACCAGAAGTAGTTTCTGGAAGTGTGTCGTTAGTTATTGCTACAGAAAACATTGCAAAGAGATATAATGACGCTCCAATTTGGATAGAAGATGTGGCATGGTTTAGTGATGGATATTATCTTGGCTCAAAAAGACTTGATTTCCTAACAGCACTATTCAACGCAGCAAACAAAGTATACAATAAATGCAATATAATGAATCCTAAAAAAGATATCGACCTATTTGAACTATCGGATGTAACACCCTATCATCAAATGATGATATATGAAGCATTGAAACTGACCGAATTAGGAAAAGGTTATGAGATTATTAACAATGATTCATTACGCATAAATCTAAGCGGCGGAAATATATCTACCTATTTATTTCAAGCCACTGGATTGTTTAAAGTGGCTGAGGCTTTTTTACAGATGTCAAACAAAGCAGGAAATAATCAAGTAGAAAAAGCTGAGAGAGCTTTGATCCACGGATTTACTCATGTTGCAGGAGCATCAACTCAAACCCACTCAATTGTACTTTTAAGTAAATAACATGGATAAAGTTGCTATTATAGGTGTAGGATTGACAAAGACAGGTAGAAGAAACGATGTTTCTCATCAGGAATTAGCATTTGAAGCAATAAAAACAGCATTAAAAAACTGTGAACTGGATATAGACGATATCGATGCAGTAGTGTATGGTACAATGGATAACTTTGATGGAATTTCTTCACCAGAAAGATTCGATTCGATCGCATTAGGATGCGGTAGAGGTAGGGGTAAACCTATGATGAAAATAACAACAGGTGGTACAACAGGAATGTCTTTAGCGTTGACAGCTTATTACCATGTGGCAAGCGGATTATACGATACTGTTTTAGCAATAGGTGTTCAAAAAGTAAGTGAAAACGTTGAAGCTCAACAAGTTTTAAATACGGCTGTTGATCCAATTCTTGATAAAACATTTGGTTTAGGTGCTATACATGCTGCAGCCTTTCAAGCTTCAAGGTATAGAAGCACTTATAAAAGCAATATCGAAGATTACATGTGTAATGTAGCAATCATAAATAGAAAGAATGCATTAAGAAATCCTTTTGCACATTTAAAGCTGAATATAACAGATGATGATTACTATTCTTCCCCTTATCTTGTATGGCCATTAAGATTGTTAGATTCATGTCCCAGCAGTGACGGCGCTGTGGCTGTTATTTTTGCTTCAAGTAAAGTAGCAAAAAGATTATCAGAAAATCCAGCTTGGATAAAGGGATTAGGATACATAAGTGATAGCTATTGGTGGGGTACAAAACCTATTGAATTTTGGGATAATTTAGCAATTTTAGCAAAAAGAGTTTTTAAAATGGCTAAAATTTCTAATCCTTTTAAAGAAATAAATGTAGCTGAATTGTACAATGCTTTTACAATTCAAGAAATTATGGAATATGAAGCGATAGGCTTAGCTAAAAAAGGTCAAGGTTGGAAACTCTTGGATGAAGGAATAACCTGTTTTCATGGATCATTACCTGTTTGTCCAAGTGGAGGAGTATTATCAACGAATCCAATAGCAGCTTCTGGTTTAATACGTGTCGCAGAAGCTGCATTGCAAGTTATGGGTAAAGCTGAAGGAAGACAAATCGATGGCGTAAAAAACGCAATCGCCCATGCCTGGGGAGGGGCCCTCCAATTTCATGGATTCATGGTTCTTTCAAATGAATGATTTATATAATAAAAATCATTGAATAAAATGATGTCTAAGCCTTTTGAAATTCCGGGTAAATGGGAGATTGAATATAAATATGCTGCTGGACCATACATTTCTAAGTTTCTTGAAGGGTTAAAAGAAAAGAAAATATTTGGAATTAAATGCAATTCATGTAAAAGAGTTTATGTTCCGCCTAGGATGTTTTGTGAAAGATGCTATGTAGAATTGAATGATTGGGTTGAAGTTAAAGAAACAGGAACTTTAGAGACGTTTATTGTAGTTTATAGAAAATTCTATGGATTACCTGATCCTCCCTACGCATTGGGTCTAATAAAATTGGATGGAGCAAGCGAATCTTTCTTACATTATCTAGGAGAAGTAGATTTATCAAGACCTGAAAAAATACCTGAAATATTAAAACAAGGGCAAAAGGTTATAGCTATTTGGAATGAGGAAAGAAAAGGATCAATATTAGATATAAAATATTTTAAACCGCTATAACGTTTTTATGATTTTTCTATGTATTTTTTATAAGATTCTACGATGCCATAAATAGATTCAGGATTTAATACATTTGCTAAATTCACAGCCTTATTAATATCCCATCCTAAGAGAATCTTTTTTATAGGTACTTCTAACTTTTTAAAATTCAGAGTTAAAGGTATATCCTTAACTTGAATTATATCATCTGCTATAAAATAAGGTCCCAATTGTTGTCTTAAAGAATTATTTATTTTTTGTTTTAATTCTTCGTTTAAGTTGATCCCTTCTTTCAACACTACAAATAAAGTTATTCGCTCATTTAATTCTATTACCAAAGAATTTTGTATTTCAGGAATAGATTCAACTATTTTATATATATCTAATGTACCTATTCTTACACCTTTCCTTTTTATCGTTGAATCTGACCTACCCAAAATAATAACGGTTCCTTTTCTCGTAATTATTATCCAATCACCGTGCCACCAAACATTTGGAAATAAGCTAAAATAGCTTTCCCTATACCAACTATAATCATTATCTTTCCAAAAATAAATGGGCATCGAAGGTAATGGATTTTCGATTACCAATTCTCCCATTTGATCATAAACTGGGTTTCCATTGATATCATAGGCATTTACTTTAACGCCAAGCCACCTACATTGCATTTCACCTTTCCACAATGGTAAGATAGGGCAACCTCCAACAAAGCCGCTACAGATATCTGTACCTCCACTGGATGGATTTAACCAAACATCGTCTTTTACATATTCATAAACCCATTCGAAACCTTGTGGAGACAAAGGAGCAGCAGTTGAACCTATTTCTCTAAGATTTTCTAAATTAAAGGATTCTTTGGGTCTTAAACCAAGCTTCATACAAGCATGTATAAACGGAGCGCTTGTTCCTAAAACCGTTAGCTTTTCTTTTTCTGCTATCTCCCATAATGGAAGAAGATTTTTATACATTGGGCTTCCGTCGTAAAAAACTATTGTTGCCCCGCTTAATAGCCCATTAACAACAACATTCCACATCATCCAAGAAGGTGTAGAATACCATAAAAATTTATCATCTCTTTTCAAATCTAAATGCAAAGAACCTTTAAATGTTTCGATTAAAATTCCTCCATGGCTATGTACAACAGGCTTTGGATTACCTGTAGTTCCAGAAGTAAAAAGAATCCAGAGAGGATCGTTGAAATCCATATGCTCAAAACTTAATTTATAACTTTTAGATTTCGTTACATCTTGCCAATGATGCGATTTATCTATACTACTTTCTTTATTTAAGCTTGGAATAAAAATAGATTTCTCTATAGATTTGACCTCACTTAGAATTTTTTCAACATCTACTTCTTTATTTATCTGCTTACCATTGTAAATATATCCATCCACGAATAAGAAAACTTTAGGTTCAAGAATTTGCAATCTGTCTATTACAGCTCTTGACATTAATTCTGCTCCAAATGATGCCCAAATTGCACCGATGCTAGCGGATGCTAACAATGCTATAACTGCTTCAGGAATTTGACTAACATAAGCAGCAACTCTATCACCTTTTTTTACGCCATTTTCTTTAAGCCAAACACTTAAGGTAGAAACTTCCTTTGCAAGTTTTTCCCAACTAATGTTTCTTCTAAATCCATCTTCCCTAACATATATTATCGCATCTTCACCCCACCTAGCTTGATTGAATACATGCTCTGCATAGTTTAGTTTTGAGTCAATAAACCATCTAGCTCCTGGCATAGATTTTGGTTCAATAATTTTTGAATAAGATTTATGAGAAATAATTCCAAAGAAATTCCATATAGACTCCCAAAATTCTTCATTATTCTCAACAGACCAATTCCAGATTTTAGTATAATTTTCTACATTCTTTAAAGGGTTTTTCAAATCAATTTCAAAGCTTTTATTGTAAATTTCATTCAACCAATTTACATATTTGAAAACATTAGATTTTTCTATAAATTTTTCTGATGGTTGCCATAAGGTATTAGAATCTTTCATGATCAAATTATAAAATGAAATAATAATTCTTAAACTTTAGCAAATAATATTTAATATGAATAAAATAGGATTGGGCTTTGATGATTTTGAAATAGGACAAAGATTTGAATCTTATAAAATAACTGTTACGGAAGCGCATATAATAATTTTTGCAGGATTATCAGGAGATTTTAATCCTTTACATGTTGATGATACGTTTGCTAGAAAATCTTTATTTGGATCAAGAATAGCACATGGGATTTTAACACTTTCTCTAATGTCAGGATATCTAGGAATGCTAGTTGCCAGTACAGCACTTGCTTTTCTTGAAATGAAGGTAAAATTTCTTTTGCCTGTTAAAATAGGCGATACCATACATTCAATCATCGAAGTAATTGAAAAAAGACCGACTGAAAAGTACAATGGTGGTGTTATTGTTTTTAAATCTCAAGTTTATAATCAAAAGAATGAAATTGTTATGGAAGGGAATTTTTCTTTATTAATTGCAAGAAGATCTGATTGAAACTTAAATGAATTTTTTATATTATGTTTTTATATGAATTATTATTTACAAAAAAATATTAGAAATTATAATTTATAAACGTGCTACAAGCAAAATATAAGTTAAAACGTAAAAAAACTATTAGAGACCTTATTGAAAGCGGTTACTATGATCCTGTTACAAAAGATGTAAAAGCAATTAGAGGCACTGAGAAATTTACAAGAAATTGGCAAATTGAAGGAGCCTTACGAATGCTATTCAACGTTCTTGATAAAGAAGTAGCTAAAGATCCTAAAAATTTGATAGTTTATGGAGGAACAGGAAAAGCAGCTAGAAGCTGGGAAGATTTTGAAATAATTGTTAACTCTCTTCTTGATTTAAAAGAAGATGAAACTCTTTTAATTCAAAGTGGAAGAGCTGTTGGAATTTTCAGAACCCACAAATATGCTCCACGTGTTCTAATTGCAAATGCCTTAATTGTCCCAAAATGGGCTACTTGGGATTATTTTAGAGAATTAGAAAACAAAGGTCTTACAATGTTTGGGCAAATGACAGCTGGAAGTTGGAATTACATAGGTACACAAGGAATATTACAAGGTACTTACGAAACATTTGCAGCTGTAGCTAATGCACATTTCAACGGAAGCTTGGAAGGGAAAATTATACTTACAGCAGGACTGGGTGAAATGGGAGGGGCTCAACCTCTTGCAGTAACAATGAATGGCGGGGTTCTTATAGCAGTTGAAGTGGATAAAAGAATGATAGAAAGAAGAATTAGTTTGGGTCAGCTTGATACATGGACAGATAGTTTAGACGTAGCCTTAGATATGGCTATTAAATTCAAAGAGAAAAGAGAGGCTAAGAGTATAGGTATTTTAGGGAACGCTGCTGAAATTTATCCAAAGCTAATAAAGCTTCGATTTATACCTGATATAGTCACCGATCAAACACCAGCCCATGATCCCTTAAGCTATATACCTGAAGGATTTAACCTTGAAGAAAGTTTAGAACTTAGATCAAACAATACCCAATGAGTATACAAAGAAATCGCTTGAAAGTATGAGAAAACAAGTAGAAGCTATTGTTGAAATGAAAAAAAGAGGCGCAATAGCCTTCGAATATGGGAATAATATAAGGAAAATGGCATATGATGCAGGATACAAAGACGCATTTTCTTATCCTGGCTTCATTGTAGCTTATATTCGACCTATGTTTGAAGAAGGGAGAGGCCCTTTTAGATGGACATCATTAGTTGGAGATATTAATGATATTTACAAAATTGATGATGTAATAATGAACGAGTTTAGTTATAATAAACCCCTTGTTCGATGGATTGAAAAAGCTAGGAAATATGTTAAGTTCCAAGGATTACCTGCGAGAGTTTGTTGGTTAGGCTATGGAGAGAGAAGTAAGTTTGGCAAAATTATAAATTCCATGGTAAGAAAAGGAGAATTGGCTGGCCCTATATGGATAGGGAGGGATCATTTAGATTCAGGAAGTGTTGCTTCCCCTTACAGAGAAACTGAAAGTATGAAGGATGGAAGTGATGCTATTGCTGATTGGCCAATTCTAAATGCTCTTCTAAATGCTGTTGCTGGAGCTACATGGGTGGCAGTGCATCATGGTGGAGGTGTTGGAATAGGATACAGTATTCATGCCGGTTTAAGCATTGTATTAGATGGAAGCAAGCAAATGGAAATTAGAGCTGAAAGAGTTTTCACAACTGATCCTGGAATTGGAGTTGTAAGACATGCATTGACAGGTTATGCTAGCTCTATAAAGTTTGCAAAAGAGAAAGGAATTAAAATACCATATTTTAAATACAGTTTTAATAAACAATCAACTTAATTTTTAAAATTATAAATTTTTCTGTATAACGAAAAACAGAAAATTTTCATTATCTTCAAATAAATCAATTGGGGTAAAAATATGTTTTGAGATTCTATTAATTAATGAATACGAGAAGTAAGTATATGGTACTTTATGAGACCCCCCTATTTTTGTGTATTTTGATAAAGATTTTCCTTGCATAAAATGTGGATCTTTAATAGACCTAACGCAATAAGCATGTATGCCATCTTTTTTCAAAATTTTATGAATAAGGTTAAATAATTCTTTTAGCTCAAAGATGAAAAAGGAATTGTATACTAGGTTTGAGTATACAACATCTAGTGTATCATATCTAATACTATTCATAAAAAATAGAGCTTCAGCCAATATTAAGTCAAATAGGGCTTTATTAGCGAATAATGATTTAGAGTCCATTATTGCGATTCTAGAATAATCGATCCCTATGACACGGTGTCCCTTATTCAAGAAAAATTGAGAGTCTCTTCCTCTACCACAACCTAAATCAAGTATAAGACTTTTTGATGGAAAAACTTAATTGAATATTTTGCAAATAAGCTTGAATCTCCTTTAAACCTGCTTTTATCTTTTTTATATTGAGATTCTGAAACTTGCATCCTTTTTCTTAAACTCATAAATTTAGAAAAACTTGAATAATATTTATTCCATGGATTCACAATAACATTATTTAATAATAATCCAATTATTTAAAATCTTTTAAAAAGTTGTTTATTATGATTGTAATTGATATGACAAATTTTTTGAAATTTCATATATTTAAAATCATATTAAAAATAAAGATAAATGTGTGACATAGTTGTAGCAACGCCAAAAGTCACGCAAGAGAAGATAATGATTTTTGCTAAAAATAGTGACAGAGATCCTAACGAAGCCCAAATCGTTGAATACATTCCAAGATTAAAGCACGAAGAAGCTACTGTTAAATTAACATATGTAGAGTTTCCGCATGTAAAAGAAACTTTTTCGATCTTAATATCTAGACCTTGGTGGATATGGGGTGCAGAAATGGGTGTAAATGAGTTTAATCTAGCAATTGGAAATGCAGCAGTATTTACTAAAATAAAATTGAAAAAAGAAGGATTAATTGGAATGGATATACTTCGTTTAGCCCTTGAAAGAACTAGAAATGTTAAGGAAGCTTTGGATTTTATTATAAATATTATTGAAAATTATGGTCAGGGTGGAAATTGTAGCTATGAACATAAAATGTTATATAGTAATTCATATTTAATCGCAGATCCTTTTGAAGCTTGGGTTTTAGAAACTGCAGGTAAATTCTGGGTAGCAAAAAAGATTGAGAAGATATATTCTATTTCAAATTCATTATCAATACATGATGATTGGGACTTAGCTTCAGATGAAGTAGAAAAGTTGTCGAAGAAGTTAAATAATTTTAGTTTTGCCAAATACTTTTCAGATAAATTTTATACATATTTTGCACATGGAAAGGAAAGAAGATCTTGCACGATTAATTGCAGTAAAAGTCTTGAAAACAATATTTCTCTTAAAGATATGATGAATATATTAAGATTCCATCATAAACAGCCTTATTATCCTTGGAAGGGCTCAATGAAAGATGTTTGCATGCATTACGGCGGGTTAACAAGACCTTCACAAACTGCCTCATCACAAATATCAGAGTTACGAAGTATTGATTTAAGCTTGCATTGGTTTACTTGTACGTCAAACCCTTGTTTAAGTTTATTCAAGCCTTTTACTGTTAGTGATGAAAACAAAGAAATATTAAACTACATTTTGGGTGAAATCCCTACTAATAAGTATAATCCACAAAATTATTGGTGGATCAATGAATATTTACATAGAAAATTACAATTAAGCTATAACAGTGAATTTTTCAAAAATTATGTTATCGAAATAAGAGAACTGGAAGAAAGAATCATTAATGAAGTAAAAGAAAATCGAAATAGAAAATCCTTCCTTATAGAACTTTTAAGGGATATCATAAAGGACGAAACGAACATTATAAATAGATGGTTTTCATTTGACTTCCCAAAGAATTCACCTTTTATATATTCAAGTAAAATATGGAAAATAAATAGAAAGGCAGGAATATCTGCATGAAATACATTTTAATATTAAAATGGGAGCAAGATTTCTTGTCCTTGGAGGTGCAGGAGATATGGGAAGTTCAGTAGTTTATGACCTTTACTCAAGTAATGTAGATGAAATAATAATTGGAGATATAAATGAAGAAGGATCAAAAAGCTTAATTGAAAAATTGAGAAACAGTATTTCTTCAAATTCTAAAATATCTTTCAAAAAATTAAATATTGAAGATGAAGATGAATTTATAAAAGTTGCAAAAGATGTTGATATAATAATAAACACAATAGGACCTTTCTACAAATATGGAAAAAATATAATAAAAACTTCTATAGAAATAGAAAAGGATTATGTTGATATAAATGATGATTATGATGCAACATTAGAAATTTTAAAGCTAGAAGAACAGATAAAAAATAGTAACACAAGAGCTTTAATAGGAATGGGATGGACCCCTGGAATAACTAACGTATGTGCAAAAGCCGGCTATGATTTTCTAGATGAAACATACGATATAAATATTTCTTGGGTTGGAAGCGCAGCTGATGCAAAAGGTTTAGCAGTTATATTGCATACATTTCATGCAGTGACTGGAGAAGTACCAATGTATTTAAACGGTGAGCTATGCTATGTTCCTGCTTTACAATCAAAATTATTAGTGGATTTTCCAGAACCTATTGGGAAAGCTGAAACTTACTATGTAGGACACCCAGAACCTATAACTATACCGAGATATCTAAAAAATATAAAGAATGTAACTTTACGTGGTGGGTTGATTCCTGATTGGCAGAATAGCTTATTGAGGCAATTTGTTTTAGTAGGTCTAACAGAAGATAGAGAAATAAATATTCGTGGGATTAAGATTTCTGCCAGAGAGTTTCTTGCTAATTTCGTTCATCAAACTTTTGAACAGTTTAAAATGGGCGGTGTTGAGGCTTCAGGTTTTTGGGTTGAGATAAAAGGAAAAAGAATGATAAGGATGCAATAATACAATATAGTGGCGCTGATAGAATGAATAAACTGACTGGTTGGTCTGCAAGTATAGGTGCTCAGTTTTTATTTATGAATAAAAATAAAGCAAAACCAGGTCTTTATGCTCCTGAGGCCTTAATTGATCCAGACTGGTTTATGCAAGAATTAAAAAGAAGAGGTTTGAAGTTAAGAAAAGAAATCAGAATTATAGAATATTAAAATGAAAAAGTTAATTTATGGTACTCAAGAATTTTTGGATATACTTAAAAATACTTTAAATAATGATGAGAAATTCAGAAGTTTAGGAAAAGAAGATTATACAGCAAGCGAAATAATAATAATTAAAGATTTAAAAATAGGATTTTGGCAAAAAACAATTGATGGTGAGATAAAAGAATTATTTTTAATTCCTAAGAATAAAATAAGTGAATACGAAACAATGGCAGAAATTTCTTATTATATTGAAAATTATGAAACCGTAACAAAGTTATGTACAGAAAATATTAGCTTTATTCAAATGATAATTGATGGCCAAATAGATGTCAAAGGAAACTTGAAAAAATTAAAGAAAATTCAATCAGCCAACGAAAGGATGGAAAAAATTTTGAAAGAAATATGTAAAAATTCTCTAGTTTTAAATAAAGAACAATACATAAAATGGTTAGCTCAAAATAATTTCCTTTAAAAATGACAACAGAAGAATTTGAAAGCACGATTAAAAATTTTGTAGATAAATATAACAATAATTTAAAAATTCAAAACATGCTTAAAAAATGGAATGCTGAACTACTTATATGGAGTAAAGATGATAATGCAGGTTTCATTATAAAAGTTGAAAATGGAAAGGTTGTTGATATATCTAAATCAACAAGCTTCAATGAAGGAAGAATTAAAGTAGTTGGTGAAAGACGGATTTTAATTGATATGTTTAAAGGATTAAAAAATCCATCCCAGCTTTATCTAAATGGAATAATTGAGGTATACGGACCTGAAAGAGATCAAATTATCCTAGACAGAATAGTTGAAGAGATTTGGGGTTAGATGTCACTAAAAAGAATCCTAAAATTTAATAGATTAGTTGCAGTTACAATGGGAACCCCATTAGCATCTTCAGTATTTCCTAGTTTAATACTTTTAGATTTAACTGCCTATTCTTTAATAGATGAACTAATTGCCGTATTGTTTGCTACAATCTTAGTTATAATGGTGTCATTAGCATACAGCCAACTTGTTAGTATTTATCCAACAGCAGCTGGTAATCGTGTATTCTTAAAGAAACCGTTGGGTGATGTTTTAGCACTTGGATTATCATTAATGTGGACATTTATAATTCTTGGCGCTGCTGGTGTTGAAGGATATGTTGTTGGTTATCTAATCAATTATTTAATTAGCTTATATTATCAAGGACCTTTACTTCAAATATTTTCTCCATTCATTCTCTCGTTAATTGTAATGACCATAATACTAACAATAAATATCTTAGGTGTTGAATTATCGGGAAATTTTCAAATGATCATAACATATTTTATTGCAGCTTCTTTAGCCATCGTATCGATTTTAAGTCTCATATTTCTAAAGAATTCAACGTTATCATATAATAACGGATTTGGTAATTTCGATATAGTAGCAGCCTTAAGCGCTGCTGCAATAGGTGTTTACTTCTTTTTAGGCTTTGGTAGAGTGACAACTTTGGGAGAAGAAGCAATTGATTATAAAAGGAGCCTACCTTTAGCTATACCGACAGGTGTATCAATTCTAGGTACTATATTCATTTTATTATCAACAGCACTCTTACTAAGAGTACCAATAAGCACATTGATTACATTTTTAATTCCTCAAGTTTTTTTAGGAAAATATTTAATAGGTGGAGGAGGAGCTGTTTTTATGATAATTGTTAGCATATTAATGACATTTAGTACTTTCAATGCAGGTGTGCTTGGTACTTCAAGATTAATATATGCTTTAGGAAGAGAAGGCACACTTCCTAAATTATTTGGAAGGGTTCACTCAAGATATTTTACACCGTACATAGGTATTCTTTTACTCTATTTCGTTGCAGTAGCTATGCTAATATTGGTAACGATTACTCAAAGTTTTTCAATACCTCTATATGTTGCAGCAGGATTTGATTCATTCATGTATGCAGCAATAGGTTATAGTGCTCTTTGGCATGCCAGAAAAATGAAAGATTATGAATATTTTAGAGTCAAAGGTAGTAAACTAATATTTACACTTGTAACAATTATCTTTACTTTACTCGGTATATTGTTACTTTTGACTACACCAATTATTGTTTCCATCATAATTATCATTGGCACAATCTTACTTATTTTATATGCATGGCTAATAATTCGGAGGTTAAAAAAATAATCCTAAGACAAAATTTAGTGCTTAGATATTTAACTTTTGTATTCAAAGAAATTTTAACAAGCAAAATAAATCGAATTATTTTAAGCTAATATTCTTTATAGAATTTATGGAAGAATTAATTTGTTATACTCCTTATGCAATAATTATTCTTCCTAAACTATCATTTGATGACACTGGTAATTTAAAAGAATTTGCATGTATTGGAATGGCTATTGAACCTATGTTAAAAGTACATACTAAAAAATCAAGTGAGTTTAAAATTAAAGATTTAGAAGGAGAGAATTTTATGGAGTTACTAAATTCTTTAAAAAACTATTTCAATTTAGAGGCTGTTGAAATAGAAATTAATGAGTTAGATAAGATAAATTCTATTAATTATATCAGCGCAATAGTTCTTGCATGTTCAATTTCGTATCTATGGATAAATAAGATTAGAAATATCTATGAAACTATCAATCTAATTGATGAGTTACTATTCAAAAATAAATTATACTTAGGAATTTCACATATACTTTTCAATGGCGGAATGAATTTATATTCTAAGAATGAAACAAGTATATTATTTCACAGATTGCCCTTCATTAATATGAATTGGAACTTGATTGTATTGGAAAAAGGAACGTATGATTTTTTTGATATAATTAAAGATAAAAACTACAGGAATGTGCTAGCTCATCACACAAATGAAAGTTTTAGCATAATTCAAAACGACTTTACTTTAAGTAAAATATACGAAGAAAATAAAAGAATTGCCTTCGATGCAGGACTTATAGATAGCGATCTTTACGAAATTATAAATTTACTGAATAAAGCAGGATTTTATGCAGGATATAATTATTTTTCAAGAGGCATTCACGTTCTAACCGAAACATCAAGAAAAGAAGAAGCTATAAAAATAATCGAATCAATATTTGAAAAAGGTTATGTAAGAATTTATAATATAAATCATTCAGGTTTATTTTTGCAGGAATAAAATCGATTAGCCTATTTTAACAATAAAAAATCAAAAATTATTGAAAATCCATAATATATGATTAAAGAATAAATAAAAAGACTTATTAATTGAACTATAAAGCTTATTTTATTTTTAAAATTTAAAGCTTTCATAGCAAAACTTGTAGCATATACACCAAAAATAGGGGTAAATATTAAAAATATTATTAAATTAAATTTATGTATGTATTTTTTATAAAAGACGCTTCTTCTTATAAATATGTTTGCGAACCTTGGGAAACGATTGAGCAACTTCTCGAAAAGAATAAGTAAGAAAGGTATAGGTATGATATTGAAGAAAAGAGAAACTATTATGGAGGTCAAAGAATCTAATCCTAACGCTATACCTATAGGATAAGCTATTAACAATTCTCCCACTGGAGATATTGCTAATAGTGATACAATAATGATTTTTAAAATTATATCATCCATATTTAAGGTGTTTGAGAATTGACTTCCTTTCTACCATAAAGGCGATACTTTCATTTTATTGTAAATAGATTTTTCATATTATCTAATGGTATTCATAAAATTGCTCTTCTTCTTAAGTGTCTACCAAAAGCATTCTTAAATCGTTCCTCATTCCATACGTTACCTCTTTTATGATAACCTCTTTCTTCCCAGTAGCCATCTACGTATTCATCTAAGAATTCTATTCTGTTGAGCCATTTTGCACTCTTCCATCCATACAAGCTAGGAATTAATGGTCTAGCGGGAAATCCGTGCTTTATAGTTAATTTTTCACCATTCATATACAGTGCTAAGATGGCGTTATCTTCTAAAACATTGTCATATGGTACTATAGTGGAGTATCCATCCAAACAGTAAAACATTACCCATTTTGAATTATTCTTTACCTTTGCTAATTCTATCAAGAATTTAAAGGGGATACCTTCCCATTTTACGCTTTTAACCGACCATCCTGTAACACAATGAAAATCTGCAATTATTTCTTTTCTTGGCAGCTTTAAAAGTTCTTCATAAGTAAAAGATAATGGATTTCCCACGTTTCCCTTTATAGTTAGCTTGTAGCTTGATAAATCAACGTTAGGTATGCCAAACTCCGCATATATTATAAAACTCTTTATGAATCTTTGATTGGGAGGTGAATTTAATTCTTGCATTATTAAATTTTATTCCATAAATCTTATAAATTTGTCATTTTGCTTCTTCTCATAGATATATTCATCTAAGAAAGATGAGGATCGTTGAATATTAATTTTTATAAAATAAGATAATGAAAAATATACTCTAAATTTAAAATAAATAAAATATTATATTTTTTATTTTTACGATTTATTAAAAATATAGAAAGCAGAGCTGCAGATACTATTATTATACCTATCATTATTAACAACGTATAGTTATTGTAATTGAAAATATTACTATTATTATTACCCCCAGGTTGATTACTTATTGCGTCAAACTAATACAGCAATAACTATTGATAATATTCTAATGCTTCTTACCAATTTAACATTAGTATTAGAATACACTAGTCCAAGTGCAATTGCAGATAAAATTACAGCAAATACGCCAGTAAACACGTGAGGCGCAACTTCTAAACCTGGAGATACCATGTTTTTAAAAATTTTTAGCGTATTAATATAAATATTATGTAATTATAAACATATCTTCAATTATACTGGAATAAGTATAAATTTATTTATATATATTAAGGTATATTTTAAACATAATGTATATAAATATATAATTTAATTGATAATCCTTCATGATTAATTCATGAGATTTTCAATGATTCATAATTACAATGAATTAAATGTTTTAATACAATGTTTTAAACAAAAATTAAAAATATAGTTATATATTATAAAGCCATTATTTATGATGAAGTTATAAATGCCGATACATAAAAGATATAAAAAATAATCGATGTTAAGGTAAAGGATGTTATGGTATCACCCGTAATTACATTAGGAATCGACTCGTCCTTAAATGACGCTGTAGAAGTTATGGCAAAAGAAAAAATTGGAAGTTTAATTATAGTTGATGATTCGGGTAAAATGGCGGGAATTATTACTGAAAGAGATATAATTTATGCAGCTTCAAGAGGTTTGTTCAAAAAAGATGAACTTAAAGTTAAAGATATAATGAGTAAAAATGTAATAACGGTAAGCGCAGATAGTAACATAAATGAAGCGATATATAAAATGCGAAATCACAATGTTAGACATCTTCCTGTCATAGACAATGAAGCAAAACCTATAGGAATAATTTCCTTTAGAGATTTACTAGATTTTGCAATATCAATACTAAAGATTATGTTATTACCTAATGAAAGCTGAAAGATTTAATTCTTCAATTTTTTTATTGACAGGCTTACCTGAGGTCCAATTTCTCAATTTATAATAGTAATTTAGTAGTTCATTTATATAGCAAACTTTATCTTTATTCTTTCCTTCTTTTATAGGTAATCGAGTAAATTTATCAGGCAAATAATCAATTTTGATCCCAAATCTTAAATTATATAACCTTTCTAGATTGAAGATTCGTTCTCTTATTTTTAGAAATTCTTCTTCATTAAGATCTAAACCGACAATGCTATTAAATGAATCTAAATAATCCTTAGTATCAAAAGCCATATTAGAAAAAGCACAGATTTGTAATGAATCCAGAATTGCTACTAAATCTTGTTTAAATTTTACAGCTTTTGCTATACCTTCGTAATCGTTATAGTCATTTGGAAGTAAGCTTTTAATTCCATCAAGCTCCCTAAACGAAAATATAAGGTCTGGATAAACCCAAATATGACATGAAGAACCAGTATTTTCTGTTGCATTTAAAAGTCCCCAAGCAGGCTCTGCCCTAGGATCTGTATTTTGTATAGTGATTCCCATAACTGAGGTATCCAAAAGGGGTTCGCTTAATTCATTCAATAATCCCTTGATACCGTCTATGAAAATTACTCCATCTTCTTTTTATATGCAATATGCTTTATCAATTCTATCATTCTATAAACATCCCCCCATTTTAAGCCTTTATAATCTTTGATTAAACCTTTTTCTGTAGCTTCAGCATAAATAGCAAGTAAGTTACCAGCCTCAATTGGATCTATTCCTAATTCATAACATAAATAATTCATATAAGCTACAGACTCTATATCATCAACTAAACAATTAGACCCGAGTGAACTTATTTGGGCATAGTCTGGCCCTTCGGTACGGAAATAAAATTTTTTAAAAGTTGCAGTTTCTCTTCTGCACTGAACAGAACAAGCTGTACATGTAAGTCTACCTATCAATATTGTCTTTGACATTTCTTGACCACTTAATTTTATTGCATCTTTCATTTCTGTTAAGGTGTAGTTTTTTACAGGTAACGCTGAATTTTTATTCAATGGTATAACTGCCAAGTCAGTTCCATAAAGTGCAAAATGACCTTTTTCCATGTTAAGCAACGGCGAACCTTTAATTTTCGTAGATAATCTAACTAATATTTCTCTATACTTCTCTTTATTAATTATAGGAATAGACCTTGCATAATCACCAATTATTGTCAATAGCTTTCAGCTTCATCATTCCTAATATATAGCCAGCTCCATGCCTTACACCTGAAGCTCTTGAACCATCATTTACAACATTAGCAAACTTTACGAGATTTTCATGTGGACTCGTGGACTCACCGGTGTACACGGATGCCTGGGTGTATGTCCAGGAGGTGCGCCCCCACACCCGGGACATCGCGGTCTCGGCGAGCGTAGCGTTAAGCGGGGACCCGCCCGCATACTGCTCGGCGAAGTAGGCTACGAGCATCGCCTTGTACGTCGAGAAATCGGTGTCTATGTACGTCTGATTGGCGTACACCCACAGCCTATAGGCGTCCGGAATCGAAACGTATCCCAGGGGAAGCACGGAGAAGCCCGGGAAGGGCGTCATACCCCAGTGAATGGTGCTCAGAGCGTCCTCGGCCGCTGTCAGGTAGGCCTGCGTACCCGTAGCGTGGTAGGCGACCATGAGCGCCCACCCCGCCATGGCGGTCGTGTCCAGGAAGTAGGGCTGCTCTGTCCTGATCAGGTAGCTGCCCTGTATCGAGGCGGTCTCGGATAGGATCGGGAGGTAAACGTTAGAGGGTCCGTTGGATGAGTCGTACAGCACGTACACTCTTGTCACCCGTCGGCACCGAGACCTGCAGCTGCACCTCCAGAGCCCACCCCTCCGGGATCTGCTTGTTAAGGTTCAGCGTGTAGGTAGTACGGGTAGAACGGAGGCGAGCCGCTTCCACCCTGCAGGCTGACGGTTTCGCCGGCACCGGCTGCAAGCGTGTAGGTTGGTGCCGTTCGGCGCCACTTCGTCGAGCGTTACCGCGTAGGTGCCCGATACGCCTGCGGTGTTCGCGTTCATGTAGAAGGTCACGGATACGGGGCCGTCGAGATAATAGTACGCCTGCGCGGGCGGGTTCTGGAAGAAGCTCACCGACACTGTTCCCCCGCTCATCACGACCCCCACACCCATTGTGGAGGTGGTGTTGAATATCTTTCCGTACGTTGTCACCCCGTTCACGCTCGATATACCGGAGTCCTGGTGGAAGTACTCAGTTTGCGGCTCCGGATAGAGTGCGGGGGTGAGGGTGTACGTGGCCGCGGTGGCCGCGGAGGGGATCGTGAACTCGTAGTGCCAGAGGGAGGGGAACACGAAGGGAATCTGAACGCGTGAGGGTCCGTTGGATGAGTCGTACAGCACGTAGACGGTGACGCCGCTCTGCGCGGCGACGTTGAGGTGAACCTCAAGCGCCGCGCCGTAAGGAACCACCGCGTTACTCAGCTGTATCTGCGCGGTGTAGGGGAGGAACGGGGGTGAGCTGGCCCCTTGGCCCAGGCCTACGGTATACGTAGGGGATGCGGCGAGCTGGGTGTACACGCTCTGGGCGTTCACGTAGCCCACGGTCACGGAGTAGGTGGCATAGGAGGGTTGATTGGCGTTCATGTAGATCGTCACGTTGAGTAGGCCATTCAGCGTAAAGCTTCCACCCGCGAGGTATGCCTGGCTGTTCGGGGGTGACTGGAAGAAGCTCACCGCGACCGTGTTGCCGCTGAGAACGGTGCCCACACCCATTGTGGAGGTGGTGTTGAATATCTTTCCGTACGTTGTCACCCCGTTCACGCTCGATATACCGGAGTCCTGGTGGAAGTACAGCGTCTCGGGTTCGCTGTAGGTTGAGGATGTCGCCTGGTATTTTTCCAGGAGGTTTGCGGCGTAGCTTATCGCGTTGAGGTAGGTGGTGTTCACGTCCCCCTGCGCCACCGTGTACCTGTAGAGCATGTAGCTCGCGTTAACGAATCGGGCGAGGCTCGACACGTAGGTTCCGTTCCCCTCCGACTGTATCATCCTGTAATAGTAGTTCCATACGCCTATACCCGCGCGGAGCGCCTGTGGGTCGTTTGTGTTTATACCGAACCCCACTAGGTCCTGAGCCACCTCGCCCGCATAGTAGTTGAGGCCTATGTTAGTGTTATTCCACTGGTTCAGGTTGTCGCCGTCCAGGAAGTTGGAGTAAACCGCCATGTTGGTCCAGTCGTAGGAGTCCACGAAGACCCACTTCTGCGTGTAGCTGAACTCCCCGCCGCTCAGCGCGTAACCCCAGCCGACCTGAACCCAGTGGAGGAAGTCGCCGCTCCCTACGTAGGTGTTGTTCTCGTAAACAGTGTTCCGTACCTGGCTCGGCGGCGTGGCGGGGTTGAACTCGACGAATATCGCGTCGTTGCCTATCCAGTCCGGGACGCCGTGCATACCGATGGCGAACCAGTTCTGGTTCCAGTCCCCCGTGGCGTTCCCGTACTGCGGCTCGTAGTTCTTGGATAGATCGTTCGGGCCCTGGTTCGGCCTGATCCAGCCGACGCCTGGGAAGTAGAGCCACGCGTAGCCCGACCCTATCGTGTCCAGCCCGTTGAACGCGTTGTACACTACCCCCGAGATAGGTGCACCCGAATAATCGTTTACGGTGGTGTTCACATAGACGTAGTTTGCGCCCGGCTGGAGTACGTAGTCTATCGTGACGTTGAACGCGTTGTTCGTGTACGCTTCCCTCATCACCACGTCGGCTCCACGCGTGAACATCGTGTAGGAGGTGGTGCCCACGAATGCGTTCAGTGCGACGTTATCCATGTAGACGCCCACGGGGGTACCCGCGGGGGTGGACGCGGTTGCCGGCGGGCCCGAGAAGCTCAAGGCGGAAACCGTTTTACCCTGAGCAAGGCTTGAGCCGGGTATCACGTATTGCGTCCAGCGTCCTGGGGCCTGCGTTGGGTGGGGGGCGCCTCGCTGAAGCTTGAGGTGGTGCCGTCCGTGTAGGTTACGGTTACTGTTATGTTTTGCGCCTGCTTCGAAGAGGCCAGCCAGAACGTGATGTTTGCCACCTGAGAGGTGGGCACCTGCACGCTCAGAGTCTGCGCGACGGATTCACCAGCTTCGAACTGGTAGCTGTTCGGCGGGGAAAGGTAGTATGTGGTGTTCAGAGTGGGTGAAACACTCCATGGGGGGCTCTGCGAGCCCGAGCCGTCGAAGCCGCCGTCCTGGACGAGCTGCGTGTAGCCGTTGTCGATCTGGTAGCCCACGCCGTTCGCGAATATCGTGGCGCCCTGTATGTAGGCCAGCGTGAGTGTGGGGTTCTCGTTCGAAGACACCCGGAAGGCGTACTGGGGGTTACCCACACCCAGCGTGGGGTTTCCCCGGAAAATGTACAGGTTGTTTCTCGCAACCATATCGTATGGAGGTATGTTCGATACTATGCTCGGAGTTATCTGCACGCACCTCTTAATCAGGTAGCCGCCGACATCGTTATGCAGAAGGAACCCGAGGATGTTCTCTTCCTCTGAGACGTAGGGGGCGTAGTCGAAGCTCAGAGCGTAGAGGGCTTTCGCTTGGTCATCCGTCCACCAGTTATAGGACACCGAAGGCGCTTCGTGTAAGGCGTAGAAGGGAGAGCAGGGGGAGGGCGAGTAAAGTTCAGAGATCATGGTGTTCAGCCCTGCGGGGTAGAAGGGGAACTCGAACGAGTTCACCTGGTTCAAGCCAGGTCCTAGTGGGGGTGGCGGTAGAGGGCTGCTTCCCGCCGCTAGAGAAGCTGATGCTACTACCCCCAAAACGAGCAGCACTAAGAGCGGGAGGATCCGTCTAAGCACGATTTATGCTATGTAGCGGCTGAAAAAAAGCCCTCCCACGAATAGCTCATAGGGGGTGAGGCCTGCTCATCATCTTGTCAGCCTCCATCCACCATCACGGTGATGAGCGCGAGAAAGAAGATGACGCCTAAGAACGCAAGCACCGATAGGGCGATCCCCAAAAAGAGCGTCCTCCGCCCGCCGAACCTCCACTGAATAATCCCCGCAGCCGCGGCCGCGAAGACGAATAGGGCGTAAAAGGGCGTCAGAGTATAGCCGCTTACGGAGGAAGCAGCGTCGAAGACCAGCGCGCCAAGCGCGCCACCAGCCAAAGTAAACAGGAGTACTTTAGCAGCGTATAGCGCAAATTTTACAATCGCTCGCACAATTGTTTTACATGGATCTTAATCTTAAATTTTTAGAAAAGGGGTGGTTGTTCAGGTGACGATCAGCGTGATCGGTAGCTCCACTATCTGGTCGCCGAACACATATTCGAGTATCGCGGTGTATCTCCCTGGAGTCGTGTTCGATGTGGCGGCAAACGATACGCGGTAGAGGACGGGTCCGACCTGCGCTTGGAGTGGGGTTACACTTGCCATTAGATTCGTGGCGTTGGTGGCCACCTTCAGATAGCCGTAGTTACCGAGTAAGCCGAACGGTGTCTCTTCCTGAGTCAGGTTGAGCACCTCAACGGGGATGCTGACAGTCGAGCCGCGGGTCAGGGTGACGCTGGACACACCCACCGCGATCACCGGGTTGGGTATGTTGAAGAACGCGTACTGTGGGCCGCTCGGATCCTCTATCGCAGCATCCACTATCCACCAGTCGGAGGGTGACTGCGTGTTGTAGGTTGTGAGCTCTATTCCGAGGGTGTATAGCGCGGTGGATGAGAGGGTGCCGAGGTTCACCGTTATCGTCGTCAACTGATCCACCCCTCCCGTAACGGTTCCACTGTATATCTGGTTGCCGTTGAGGTAGACATATATGTCGCGGAGGTAGGCGTCCCCCTCGTTTATGACGTTGAGGTAAAGTGTGTAGGTACCGGACGGGTAGAGACCGTTCAACGTGAATGTGTGCGTCACCACGGAGTGCCCGGTGCCCTCGAAAACGTAGTTGATGAACGGCTGCACACCCATGTTAATGGTGGGGTCATTCTTGAGCACGACCAGGTTGAAGTAGGTGAGTAAGGCGGCGAGGTACGCCTGAGTCGTCTCCTGGTTGGTGGCTATGATGCCCTGGAACTCCGCGGGCATCCCAAAGGACCTGATTACCGAGGTAAACCAATCCGACGGCACCTCCTCGCACCCCACACTGCTCGACATGTTCCAACCCACGAATGCGCCGCCGGTTTGGCCTGGTCTTGAGAACACATAACACGTCCCGCTATTTTCGGCGTAATCAACACCCTGCGGGAGGCCCGAGGAATACCCGGTCTGCACACCCCACTGGGTGTCGATCAGCGTCTGCACTAGATCGTTTGCGAGTGTTTCAAAGTTTACCCCGTCGTAGCTGGTCACCCCGTACTTATAGGCGAGTAACGTGTAAAGCTCGGCGGCTACGGCCGTTCTCACACCGCTACCCACACCGGTGTTAGGGGAAAGGGAAGTAGTAGCTGTGGGGTAATACACAGATGCTGGATAAGGTCCTGTGGTTGTAACCCACCCCTGCGTGTAGAGATCCGCAGCGAACTGCTCCGGTGAAACGTAGCTTCCGTGCCAGTACACGTCGGCGGCGGAAGGCCCATACTGATTCATCACCTGTACGGCGGTTTCACCCATAACAAGCGGGTCCGAGCCCCAAACGTAACTCAGATACAGCGACAGATCCAAGCATATTTCGCTTTTATACGGGTATATGGTTCCATATCCACTGTTGCCGAATATTACTGGTCCACTCTTATAACAGTCTTGATATGTCCCTCCGCTGTTACCGTTATCCTGGTAGTTGTAGGGGAGGCTTTCACCGTAGAACCAGCTGGGCTCGTATGTATCCGCCATTATACCATAGTAGCCGGTAAACCCCAGGCTGTTGAGCTCGTTCAGTACAGTGTTCCCCAGCCAGTCATAACCCGTGCCCTCGATGTTCAGGACCCCGGCCTCGCTCCACTTCCACTCCGACTGGAGACCGCTCCTCGTGGTATAGCGCATTGACCCCAGCATGGCTACCGGGTTCGTCACGAAGTTGCTCGCCGGCTCGCTGAAGTCGAAGCCGTTCGAGTCGGAGCCGCCGCTGGGCACATAGAAGCTCCCCAGGTTCACTGTTAGCGCCCACGTGACCCCGTCATCCGCACTCGTCACGCCTTTTGCGAACTCGTCCTGACCCCACCAGAGGTTAATCGTGCAGGGGGCCGAATCCATCGCGTCCAGCTTCACGTATACGAGCTCCGTAGCGGCGTTAGGCCAAGAAGTGTTCACCGTCAACCCCACGTCTGGTAAATTCAGGCCGTTATAGCAGTAGCCAGTAAGGGTATACTCGAACACATCCTGCTCCCAGCTTCCGATTGACTCCCCGTTGATGGCGGTGTTGTTGAGGCCAGCCGCAGCCCACCCCTCCTGCGTGCTTGAAACCGTGTACTCTATTGAGAGAGGCATCGCGGCGTACTCGCTCAGCGCGGCGGAGCCGCCGGGGTTGACCTTCGCTAGACGGATGAGGTACTCGTAGGCGTACTGGATCGCGTTGTAGACGCTGTCGTTGCTCGGTTGCGCGGCCGCCAACTTAACATAGCTCATGCTCAGCACCGCTAGACTTCCCAGTAACAGCATGGCCACCAATACCGTTGCCTTCACCTTTCCAAGACCTGTACTGTTCCCCCGTGACCGAAAATAATGAAAACAGCTTTTTCCTTCGCATACCATAATCGTAGAAAAGATGATAAAATATGCTAGTTCCGGGTTTTCAGGGTTGGAGCGGAGTAGAAGCTGCGGACGAGTTCCGGGTGGTACCTTCTGAAGTGGTTCACGACGCGGGAAGCGTAGACGTAGGGATCGGGGCAGCCCTCCACCCTGCACATGTAGCCTGACCGGTAGGGCACGGAGTGTCGCACTATGACGCCGCTGCGTCTGAGCGACCTCTTGATGATCTGCCGCTTCTTCACGTTCGTCGCCCCCCGAGCTCGCCGGCCGCCGCGAGGAGGAGCTGCGCGGCGACCCGCCTCGCCAGGGGGGAGGGCGGCAGGGGGCGCACGTATCTTGGCGGCACAGCGGTCTTATTCCTAGGTCCCCAGCGTAGTGGGCGGCCGCATTCCGGGCAGAGGCGTCCTTTTACCGCTTGGCGGCGCCACGCCTGGCAGGTTGTGCACCACCGCTTAGCCGTCGCGGATCCACCCCCGGTCTTCTGGTGAATAACGCCAGCCCCTTCTCTTCATCGCTTCGTGCAGGCGACGCCACTCCCCGTAGGGTAGGTACTGCTCGGTTCTGGCGAGCGCTCTGCCGGCCCCCGCGTAGCAGAGGCGGACTCCTTCGGGTAGCGGGGGTTCGATCTTCGGCGAGGCGACCACCACTAGGTTCCTCCTCTCCTCCTGCTTCACCCGAGTGTGCTCCTCCCTCCAGTGCTCCTCGAGGAGCCTGTCCCTCCTCGCGGCGTCCCCGCTCTTCGGGTAGAGGTCGGGGGCCACGATGTTCTGGAGCTCCGCCCTCCTCCTGCGTATAGCCTCGTAGCTTATACGCCCACGATCCTCCGGATACACTGAGAAGTAAACCTCGATGAAGTCCTTGGATGGGAGGTCCCTCGTCGAGGGCTGAGTCTCGAGCAGCTTAGCCACCTTGAGCCACGTGGCGAGACCGGGCACGCGAAACCCGGCGACGCGTGCCGCATCGAGCTCCGCGCGCTTCTTCTGAACCCACTCCTCTTCCACTGGGGCGCACCCCCGAGCCTCAGCACCTTCGGCGGACGAAAGGCCGGCTTACCAAAAACTCATAGGACCACCACGGCAAGGGCTAGAAGAAGCTTGGCTCTGCACTTCACATCCCGGCCAAAGACGAGCCAGGACAGGTAGCAGCCGCACTGGGAACGCCCGACGCATTCACCGCACAATCCACTCACCCGGACGCGGTATATCCTCGACGTGGCCTCAGGTATCCTAAAATGAGGAATTGAAAGGCAAGTCTGGTATCAGCTTACCCATCACGCTAGCCATCTTGTATCCTAAAATGAGGAATTGAAAGTTAAAATTAATTATACTTAGAGATATATAACCTTAACCCCAGTATCCTAAAATGAGGAATTGAAAGAGCTGGTAGGTCAGTGCTACCTGTGAAGTCGACTGTGCCAGTATCCTAAAATGAGGAATTGAAAGATATCTTTCTTTCACTATCCCCCCACTTGTCAATCAGTATCCTAACCATTACACTTTTAGAAATAATGTAGGCTTAATGCAACTATTATTAAAAAGCTATGTCCGAACGATTATAACGATATTACTTCAATTAGGTTAGAAAATGGATTGGTTTGTGAAACTTGTTTACCTGATAAAGATTTAAGGTTAGTTAATAAAGAAATTTAATTGAATATTTAAATGAGAAGAGTAAATTAACTGGTGATTTATTAGAATTACGTTAAACAAGAAAAGGTAATAAATGAATTCTCTGATTTTGCAAAAAAATTGGTTGGTGAACCTTTAAGTGCACAAAGAAATTGGTTAATAAAAGCAATCAGTGAAAAAAAG
>Ga0074075_13284_pt1 | contig 31480 bp, 34 predicted proteins | sample YNPg_E_FD_63712 | JGI IMG/M metagenome (GOLD analysis project Ga0074075, IMG submission 63712) | Hot spring microbial communities from Beowulf Spring, Yellowstone National Park, Wyoming, USA - YNP_Beowulf Spring_E v2 (version 2) | ecosystem: Environmental > Aquatic > Thermal springs > Hot (42-90C)... | reverse complement strand
TCCTTTGGTATACGATCTACAGGAATTGTTCAGATATGTTATTGACTATTCCGTAATTGAATTACTGGAAACTAAATTAAAGAAATCTGATTTCATAACGACTGAGAATTATCACATAAGGTTGAAACCTAACACAGCAAAAACTATTGATTGAGAAAAATCAAGAACAATTTCAATCAACGTTATGAATTCAGGAATAAACAGCACACTTTGGAGAATATCATGTTTGAGAACATAAGGGAATTAAGCAGATACGTTATTGGAAATAGTAAAAGTCTGGAATTCACAATACCTGATATAGAAATCAAAAGAAATGATAATTCTCAGATCAGGGATAAGATCTTGTCTATCGATCCTGAAAAGAGGAAAGAGTTGAAGATAAACAAATCAACGTTATGGTATCAGCAGAAAAAGATTAAAGAGGGGAAAACTATAAAGATTTATAATAAAACAAAGGTGAAGATTGAATGACTGATTTAGAGGTTTCAAAACAAGATTATAACATAGGTTTCGAAAGGATCAAAGAACTAATTTCAAAATATGAACAAATCAAGCATAATTTCTCAATAGGATGAAGTTATTCGGAATTCTATTCTGTCTTCAGAAATTATTTTATCCACCAAATCCATAATCACGGGGATATACGTGGCTGTCGTATCCCCACATCATTTTTTCACATATAAATATCCGACATCAATTGGGCATTTTACAAAAGGTGGGACACCCTAAGAGGAAATGATAATAGTTAAAATATAAAGTAATAATGACATCACGTGCAGAGTTTCATATATGCTGTCCTAACGGCGTCTACAATGACTCTTCTATTATCAATAATATTCTTTCTTTATCATAATAGGGAATCGATCACATTTGGTTTTTATGCGTCTATAATTATAATACTCTCCATGATGGCGTCAATGTTAGATTCTCTCACTTTCTATATCATAGAACCAAAAAGTTTCCTGAATTCAGTAATTGCTATAAATATCTCTATGGAAGTTATGTCTATAGCAATTGCTTCAATTGCATACTTTGGATCTCAGAACAAATTCAGATATAAATCCAAGTATGATATGATTATTTCATTATTGGTTGTCTGGAATGAAGTATCGATGGCTGCATTCTTATATTCCTTAATTTACCCACCAGGCAAATTTCAATTATTTTATATTGTAAAAATGCTATCTGTCGGGCTTGGTTTCTATTATTTTATAATTCCTATGTTAATAGAAATGTCATATTTAGCATTAATAATCAATAATAGGATAAAAAGAATTAAAATGATTACGCTTTTAATAGCAAGTATATCCCCTCCAACATTGTTTGGAGATAGTGCAATGGTCAACTATCTGATTATTGTTCTTGTATTGGCCATGTCAGTTGCCTTCCTCATACTTTTTTGGGAAGGAAGAATTAGAATGAATATTGAAACTAACTTTTTGAGTGAATTCAAAACAGTCATAATTTTGTTGGTAATGATGTTCATTGCTACTGTGATTGGTGCTACTGACATATCTGAATTCTATATATTGTGGTTGCCATATGGTTTAGTCACAGTAATTTCTATGATATACTATTTATACATAGCTGCAGATAGGGGAAGTTAAGAACTATTTTTCTGGAATTTGTTTTTAATTGCGTGCCTCACATCATAGAAAAATATATTATCATATGGGCAAGCTTCCACACAATCTCCTACTCCTATGCATTTAAAAGATTTGAATTCCCCCTTTGATATGAATGAACCTCGCATATCTGTAATGCCAACTGGACATGCGTTGGCACAATCCACAGTTTTACAATTCAGGCAGGCATTTGTATCACGTACTTTTAACCTGAAGAAACCTAATCGACCTATAGCTTGATTAAACGTACCCCAGTAACACCAGCCCTGATTAACACAGGCATAGGTTCCCATAAATGGGGACATCACAAATCCCAAATACCATACAAAATTGAACATAAAGGCGTAGACTACTACAGAAGGATCATTTCCGTAAATATACCAGTTTAAGTTTCCTTTATAATCAAGAAATGAAATAATGGCAGCTGCTAATACAATAATATTGACAAAAAGTACAACAAATTTAAACCATCCTTTGATCTTGGAGGTCAATGTTTTCCTTCCAATTTTCGTTGTTCTATTAAATTTTTTTAAAGAGTCATAAAAGGTACCCTGGTACATTAAAGGGGCTGTACAAGTTACAGAACATACCTGCCTCGATCCAAAAAGAAATGAGAGAATCGCCGAGATTATATAGGTTCCAATGAGTGCAATTAGTACAGAACTAGTTACAGGGCCATTGGTTCCTATACCCATTGACCACATGTACGGAATATATTCCAATCTAGAAGATAATGGAGAAAATGATGGAATATATACAGAATAAATTGCATAGGCGGATATCATCAACCCCAATCTAACCTTATTCTCTCTCACTCTCGAATCTATTATTTTCCTGAATGCAAGAAAGCCCATTTCAAGACCCATCATAATTAAAAACCACACACTGGCTGTTACAGTGACTATTACTGAAACAAGATCAAAAAGAACTGATATCGGATTAAAAGAACTGATCCATCCAAGTGAGAGACTATTAACGAATCCTGCCAATCCGGTACCAAATTCCCCATTGTTAAATTCCAGTACGGCACCCATAAACCATTCCATTATAAATGTCATTACTACAAGCGTCAACGAAATACTGCTCCTGGTTAGATAATTTCCCTTCCTTGTTGGTTCCTGAAAGATTCTATACAAGAACCAGATCATACCAATGGCCATTGACAGAAAATAAATATTCCAAGAGCCAGTTAGAAAATAATAAAATTCCCCTCCCATCATAATAGTGAAAATTCCCATCATTTCCAATGATAGAAATATTTCACTTCCTTTCTTGCTTCTATTCCTATAAAGAGTATCAAAAATCATAACAGTGGCAATTATCATTATAAGAGAAGTCATCCATATGATGGTATGGAATTGTATGTAAAGATTAGGGAATAAAGGCATTAACAGGATAAAAATTAAAAATATTGTTTTCTTATTTTATCAAGCATTTTAAATGATATGATAAGAGAATACACCATTTCAATAAACATAACATACACAAACCAAGGGGAACCAATACTATCAATAAAATTTATTGAGTTTCTAAAATATATTACATAAATTAGAGATCCCATGGCAACTTCTGAAATGGTGAGAATTATGGAAAATATCAATGATAAAATTGCACTCTTTTTAAATTCCTTAAAGAATATGAAGATACCTCCAAACATAAACGAAGCAGATATCAGAAGCAGATTCAAAATGTTAAAAGAAAGAAAATAACTATAGAGAGCTAGATTCATCCCAAGCATTTCAAGTGAAAGGAAAATAGAAAAATTTGGATAGTACTTTTTGTCAATTTTGTACAGGTATATAGAAATAAGCATAACTAATAGCATTGTGGATGCAATAATAAGTGAAATTATCAGGGGATATTTCAGTGTGTCCCAAGTTACGTCAAACAACGACATCCATTATCTTCTCCTTCGGTCCCTTTAAACGCATTACTTAATCTGCATGCTTACCATGGTGTTCAATCATGTGCAGTTCAAGCGCTTTTTCATCTTTAAAAGTAATACCACAGCATTCGAGTTTCTTCTCTTTCAGAATATCGCCCCTAGTATTTATTTAACCATACTATAAAAGTTTTATTAACTCTAATATTTTACCAGATCTGGTAAGAATATACTTTATTCATGGGAGGGCCATGAAACAGCATTGCAAACATTCTTGATGAATCTATCAGGGCGATATACAGGGAAAGAATGTATCACGACCCTCTAGCATTTATGAAAGATGCAATCTAATTCATTCCATCCCCTGTTAATAGATCTATACAGAAACAATACTGAATAAGGAAGGGCATCAAACATTCCCATTGAATTGTGAATGTGCTCTTCTTTCAATCCATATTCACAAAGATGAAACAACTGAGAGAAAAATTCATGAATGAGATGTGTAAAAGTCCATTTATTTTTACCCATTTCGGCGGTTAAGAATCCCCAAAATCACCGGTTTAAAATTCTTTCCCTCCTCCACTAGCTTACTGGTATACTCTTGACGACATTCGAACTAAATACTTAATGCATAATTACAACAAATTTGATTAGGATAATGAAGGAATAGCACATAAAAAACACATTATTGCTGATTGGATAAGATACATAGGAAAGGAATCAAATAATATTGATGAGGCCTCAGTTTTAGGAATAGATGATGATTCATACTTTGCTTATGAGAACATTGAAGATTTCAAACAATGGATTCTTTTATTGAAACCTAAGGATGTCAGGGATAAGGGAATATCGGAAAGAGGTCTTAGAAATTTCAAACAAAAGGTTAAGAATGGCAAGGAATTGAAAAATAGGTCAAAGATTGCAAGGATACTTTTTGAATACTATAAATCTAAGTTAAGTGAACAATAATTAATATTCTATAGATTAAATAAATAAAGCGGCACGTTTTAACGTCTTATCTATATCCCCTTAATAATGATGGGCTCGGCCGGATTTGAACCGGCGACCTTCGCTGTGTGAGAGCGATGTCATAACCACTAGACCACGAGCCCCCGTGGGGTATTAAGGAGAATCACTTAAACTTTTCATTATTGAAGAAAATTAATTTAAACATTAGATCATAAACCTGAGCATGAATAAAGAAGACATGAATAATTCCTTTTTAAGATACAGATTAGAAAATTATAAATTCGAATTACCAAAGAATCTCATAAGGCAGGAGCCACCTAAAGAAAGAACAAGCGGAAGATTAATGAAGATTTTTGGAGATGAAATTGAACATTTAAAAATAATGGATATTCTAAACATTTTAGCGAAAGATGATGTCATTATATTTAATAAGACAAGGGTGAGAAAGGCTAAGGTATTCGGAAATAAAATTACTGGTGGAAAGTTAGAAATAACTGTTTTGGGGAAGGGTGATGAGGGGTTTGTATGCTTCATAAAGGGCAAAGTAAGGGATGGAGAACGAATCTTGATAGGCGAGAGGGAAGTTAAGGTCAGCAGTTCAAATGATGGAAAGCGTGTACTAATAGGAAATTTGGATTGGAACTATATTGAATCAATCGGCCATCTTCCATTGCCACCTTATATTAGAAAAAGGAAGATTTTGAGTATTACCAAAATGAAATAGGTGAAGTTTCAGGGTCAATAGCTGCACCTACTGCCTCTTTGCATTTTTCCAATGAATTACTAAAGAAGATGGAAAACAAAGGGATCATTATCAAATACATACTGCTTACAGTGGGATATGGCACATTTAAATCGATAACCCATGAAGATATTAGATATCATATTGTTGATGAAGAAGACATTGTGGTAGATAATACAGTAGTGGAATCCATAGAAAACGCAAAAGGGAAGGTAGTTGCAGTTGGAACAACAGTTATGAGGGCCCTGGAAACTGCTGCTTATCCAGGAAGATTAAAACCATATTCAGGTGAAACCAGGATATATATCTATCCAGGTTTCAAATTCAATTCTGAAGTAACCCACCTCTTTACTAATTTCCACATTCCCGAATCCTCATTACTATCACTGGTTTATGCATTTGGTTGTGAACAGAGGTTGAAGAGAGCCTACAAAGAAGCTATTGAAAAGGGATATTATTTTTACTCCCTGGGAGATTCCATGATAATGGACAGGAAATACTGTTAAATTTTACTTTTTTAGAATTCGAAAAATTTCAATTAAATTTCATTTTATTGAATGTTTAGGACCTTAAGCATTCTTTTGGTTTCCTTTCTGATAGAGCTTATTTATCTCTTCAGAGATCTCCTTAAGTCTGGAATTTATCTGATCTATTTGATTTTTTATACCCTTTAACCTCATTTCAGTAAGTTCTACGTCTTCCTCAATTTCTTTCTTTAAACCTTCTATATCATTCACTTTTGTTAATATTGTCCCTACTGCTCTAAATATTTCAGTATTTTCGTTTGTACTTGAAAGATATTCAAGGGTTTTCTTATTTTCTCTGAGTTTAATTTCCAGTTGATATTGTTGATTTATCAGAGACTCTAGCTGTTTTTGAAGCTTATCTGCTTCCTGAATCTGATTTTGAATATAAGGACCAAGGTTAACGTCTACCATTACAAGTTAATGGATAACCCGTTAATAAGGGTAATGCAAAATTTATGTCTTAACTTTTTATAGGGAATCTATGAAATACAATATTAATAAGGTTGGAAACTGCAAATTTGAAATTCCTCAAGATAAATCAAAAGGTATGAGAGTTCCTGGAATAATATATGCAAGAGAAGATATGATTAATGATATAATTGAAGATGAGAGCATACAGCAGGTTATTAACGTAGCCAATCTTCCAGGTATAGTGAAGGCTTCTATGGCGATGCCGGATATTCACCTTGGATACGGTTTTCCGATTGGAGGTGTGGCGGCATTTGACTGGGATGAAGGTGTAATAAGCCCAGGTGGGGTAGGGTATGACATAAATTGTGGTGTTAGATTAATAAGAACTAATTACTCAGAAAAAGAGATTAAACCAAAAATCAAAGAACTGGTTGATGCAATATTTGATAATGTGCCTTCAGGAGTAGGGCGTGAAGGAAAATTAAACATCGAGAAATCAAAACTAGAAAATGTGCTTTCAGAGGGTGTAAAGTACGCTGTAGAACTCGGATATGGTTGGGAAAAGGACTTAGAGAGTATAGAAGAATCAGGGCAGATAAAATTTGCGGACAGAAGTAAAGTATCTCATAAGGCCCGGGAAAGAGGTTTCCCACAGCTTGGGTCATTAGGGGCCGGAAATCATTTCTTAGAAGTTCAGGTTGTTGATAAAATATTTGACCATGAAACAGCAAAAAAATTCGGAATAAATTTCGAAGGACAGGTCACTGTAATGATACATACAGGTTCAAGAGGATTTGGGCATCAAGTTGCTACAGATTATATTGAAATAATGGAACAGGCTATGAGAAAATATAACTTAAGTATACCCGATAGGCAGCTCGCCTCGGCGCCGCTCAGCAGCAAGGAAGCCCAAGATTATATAGGTGCTATGGGTGCCGCGGCTAATTTTGGTTTTACAAACAGGGAAATAATTACTCACTGGGTTAGGGAAAGCTTCCAAAGGGTAATGGGAGTCAATCCTGAAGATGCAGGGATAAATATTGTGTATGACGTTGCCCATAACATAGCCAAGATTGAAGAGCATAATTATAACGGCCAAAGGAAAAAGTTAGTGGTACATAGGAAGGGAGCCACAAGGGCATTTCCTGCAGGAAGGTCAGAAATACAAATGAAGTACAGGGATACAGGTCATCCAGTGATCATTCCTGGAACTATGGGTACAGCCTCCTATGTATTGGTAGGTACAGAAGGGAGTTTAAAAGAAACATTCGGGTCCACATGCCATGGATCTGGACGAGTCTTATCTAGAAGTAAAGCTGTAAAGATGTATAGTGACCAGTGGGTAAGGAATGAACTTCAGAAAAAGGAAATTTATGTAAGAGCAGCTACAAAATACGTACTGCAGGAAGAAGTTCCTAATGCCTATAAGGATGTGGATAAAGTTGTTCAGTCGGTGGAGTGTGCAGGTTTGTCCAAGATTGTAGCTAGACTTAGACCAATTGGGGTAATGAAAGGATAAGGAAAACTAGATATCCAAGCCAAAGATGGAAAACTAAAGGAATTTTATCGAAATCCTCTTTCTGTGTCTTAATAAAACCTCTCTTGTATAGGGGATAAACTATTAATCCACTTAGGCTCGCAATTAGAAAAATGATGAATACAGGAGGTAAAAATAGCGGAAATCCCGTGTATTTATATATAAAAGCAGTAGATAAAGCAAGAGAATCCATTACTTTAATGTCACCTCTTCCGAACCCACTTATTAAATGAATAAAGCCAATCACGAAGAAACTGTATGATAGAATGATAGTTTGTTGGTCATGAGATAATAATAGCAGCAGAGGGGTTAAAAAATACAGGTATCCTAAATTGAAAATCTTTAATTCTTTCCAACTCCAAAGAAATTCCAGATAGCTAATAATAAAGAAGAAAATTGATGCATAATAACCAATCGCAAGAAAAATTATGTTGAGGATTATATCAAATATAAATAAGGGAAACACAAAAATTTTCCTCTCTTTTAAATCCTGAATTCCAAGAAATGCAAGAAGAAAAAGTAAAGCTAATTGGATAGCTAAATAAAATTCATTGAAGGAATTATAAAGAATCATTTGAGGAAAATCCTCCTCCCAGATTCCGCCCTCCTTACGGTTCCGAATTCATCCATAAGATTCAACTGTTCATGGTCAAAAACTGTTCCATCTCTGCATACCCTGAAACCGTTGATACTGCAGCTGTCACATATTCCTACTCCACACTTCATTAGCCTTTCGAGTGAATAGTATACATTTCCATATTCATTTCTATTTATTTTATCATGAAAATATTTCATCATGGGTTCCGGGCCGCAGACAAAAACCGTATCATATTTTCTTTTTTCTCTTATAAATAGATCAACCACATTCCCCTTGAATCCCATGCTACCATCATCAGTTGAGACGAAATTAACCAGATTTTTATATACGATATCCTCGGCAGTCCTCATTCCATAATAGACATCACCTGGATATGCACTTATCAAGGGTAAAAGGCTAGCTATTCCAGTTCCTCCGGCCACGTAGGCAGTTTTCCCTTTTGGATCCGGGTAGGTATTCCCATATGGACCTCTGTAAAATATTCTGTCCCCCGGCCTCATAGCAGAGAGTCTTTTTGTAGTTTCCCCTATCGCTTTGAAAGATATGGTTATGGGATTCTTGAGATTTGAAACAGACATAGGTATTTCCTTTACACCTGGAACCCATACCATCAGAAACTGTCCTGCTCTAACTTCAGAATCAATATTAAAAGATATTTCAAAGAAATCTCTTCCAATTTTTTTAACCGAAACAATATTGGAGAATTTCATTTTACCATCAACCCTATAATTTCTTGAAGACTTCCAAAACCTTCCATTTCCAAGTAATTCATAATTCCCTGGGAGATTTCATTGAATATCTTGAAATCCTTATAGTAAATTGCAGTACCTACCTGGATTGCCTTAGCTCCCAATAACATAAATTCAATTGCATCCTCGTAAGTAGTTATACCTCCAACACCGATTAATTCCTTACCGGTTTCTTTGTATACATCATAAACTGCCCTGAGTGCTATGGGTTTTATTCCTGGTCCGGAATAGCCACCGATCCCATTAGTAAGGGAAAATTTTCTAGCCCATATATTAACTCCTATTGCCTTTACTGTATTTATCAAAACAAGGGCATCTGCCCTTTCAGCTGCTTTTGCTATGTCTACTATGTGTGTCACATTTGGGGTTAACTTTGCCCATACTTTTAAATTGGTTTTACTCTTCAGCTCTTTAATAATCTCTTCAACCAATTCTGGATCCTCCCCTACTTCAGATCCATATCCTTTAACATGGGGGCATGACAGATTTAATTCTATTGTTGTGAAGCCGGCATCCTGAACTTTTTTAGCCAGCTCAAGAAATTCTTCAGAATCTTTTCCGAAGATGGAAACTACAATTTTTCCTTTAGGGATGAGGTTTTAAATTCATCAATAAAATCATCTATACCCGGATTAGCTAATCCAACAGCATTTAACATGCCAGTTGGTAATTCTGAGATTATAGGTGGGACGTATCCTGCCCTTTCATCTTTACCTATGGATTTTGTCACTGCGGCGCCAGCACCACTTTTTATTGCCCTTTCTACTGACTTAAGCGTCTCATCTACTATTCCACTCGCGAGAAAGACAGGATTATCGAATCGTGTACCTGCAATCACTGTGGATATGTCCATTTTGTACCTTATCTTCTATTTATTAATTAATTTATCCAGGGTTATCCTGGATGATTTTCTTCTTCTGTGAATGGTACATTTCTAAAATCTCATCTTCAGTAGTGGCATCTTCAGGAGATTTGTCTTCTCTCCATCTGCCAGTGAAACGGGGGAACCTGATAGCAAGGCCAGATCCTTCCTTAATTAGTCCATAACAACAGGTATGTATGGGTGAAAGCGTTATTTCAGCACCCTTGACTTCCAGAACAAAATGTGGTTCAATCCAGAAGTCTGGTATCATCTGGCTTTCAACTCTAGGATCCCTTTCCTTAAGTATGTACTTCTGGAAAAGCCTTGGTAAGTTATCAAGCTGTTCATCTGTGAACCCTGAACCTAGTTTGCAAACAGTCTTGAAAGTTCCATCTTGTCTTGAGTAAACCGCCATTAGAAGTGCACCGTATGACCCTGCCCTTCTACCCTGCCCACTAAAAGCACCTACTACTACAAGATCAACGGTATCCTCCATTTCTAATTGATAATCTCTCTTGTATTTAATCCAAAGGTATTCCCTGGCCCCTGCCCTATAGATTGAATTCTCATTGATATTCTTTGCAACTATTCCTTCACAGCCAGCTTCAAGAGCTTCATTAAAAAATTTTTCCGCATCATCAGTACGGGAAACGATTAGGTTCTTTGCAAGTCTTATCCTCAGAGATCCTTCTTTTATTGAATTTTTAAGCTCAACTTTCCTGTCTGGATAAGGTCGCATGGTAAGGTCATTACCGTTCTTATAAATTATATCGAAAAAGAATACAACCACAGGTATCCTTTCAGCCATCTCATAAACATCATATTTTCTACCCCTTCTCTGGGAGACGGCTTGAAATGGTAACATTTCCCCCGTATCAAGATTATAAGGGACGGCCTCTCCATCAAGAATTGCGGTTTCAGCTTTAACGAATTCCCTAATCTCGTTTGCAATTTCAGGAAATTGTTCAGTTACATCTTCCAATCTCCTAGAAAATAATTTAATTTTATCTCCAATTTTATGTGCTTGAAGTCTTAAACCATCGTATTTGTATTCCATGGAACAAACCCCTCCCATTTTTTGCAATATCTCTTCCAGGGAAGGAAGTCTCTCTGCAAGCATAGATCTAACAGGTATCCCCGGAGTTATCTTTATGCTTTTAATACCATCTATGCCTCTAGTATAAGCAATATAGGCGATCTCTGCTAGGTCAGGGTGAATGTTGTATGCCCTTTCAACTATGTCCGCATCCTCTTTCTTTCCAAAGGCAATAGCTATAGCATCTACGATAGTCATATCTGCTAGTCCAATCCTTAATCTTTCCAATACAATCCTCACAATATATTTAGCTTCGAGAGGATCTGCATTTTGGAGCAGATCCTGGAGTAGCTGCTGCTTTCTTAACTGTGAGCCGGAACCCGATTTATTAGCCAGTTCAAGAAGATTATTATAGACCTTAGTTATGGTCAACTTCTCGCTGAATAAGGATACCTGCTTCTTCTCTTTTAATAAATCTTCAGCAATTTGGCCGAGGTCTCCAACTTTTATTAAAAGCTGATTTATGAAATCCTCTTTTTTCCCAGTAATTACTGAAAGAACCTTAATTACTTGTTTTTCAGCTATTCCCAATTCAATTCCCTCATAATCTGGCGCAACCTTACCTTGCAATAAATAAACAGTGTATTTTATCTCATCACCAACTGTTTTGAAAAATTTTGAAATTAAATCCACTATTTCGAGGCGTTTAGTAGTCGATTCTATTTCTGAGAGTATCTCAGCTAGTTTTTTGAATTCCATGAAATAATATTCAAAACTACAATTTTCATTTTTCCATTACCAAATGTTTTATTGAAAAAGGTAATATGGAATTGATGTCCCTACTTAAGGACCTCAATTTCAATATAATTTTTATTTGGAGGGGGAAATATGAATGATGTTTATATCGTAGGAGGAAAGAGAACTCCAATTGGAAAATATGGGAAATCGCTCAGACCATATAGTGCAGTAGATCTTGGGAAAATAGCGATAGAAGCAGCAGTAAGAGATTCTGGATTAACTCCCGATAAAGTGGAAGAGGTAGTAATGGGAAATGTGATATGTGCAGGTCTAGGACAGGATCCTGGAAGGCAGGCTGCAATACTTGCCGGAATACCAGTGGAATCATCAGGTTCCACGGTTAATATGGTATGCGCCTCAGGTATGCTTGCTGTGGCCAATGCTTACAGGTCTATAAAATTGGGAGAAAGGGATATCATGGTTGCAGGGGGCATGGAAAGTATGAGCAATTCCCCATTTCTACTTGATTCTAGTTTCAGGTGGGAGATAAGAGGTTATTGCCATCTAGGCCTGTCCTGGATGCCATGATATCAGACGGACTTTGGGATTTCAAATACAATAAACACATGGGTATGATTGCCGATGAATGGGCTAGAAAGCACAATATAACAAGGGAAATGGCAGATGAGTATTCCTATGAGATGCTACAGAAGGGGCCATGGAGGCCACAAGAAAGGGATTATTTAAGAAAGAAATTGTTCCAGTAGGTACCTTAGATTATGATGAAGGTATAAGGGAAACATCAAAAGAAGCTTTGGGAAAATTGGAACCCGCTTTTTATAAAGATGGAATTCTAACCGCAGGAAATTCGTCACAGCTGTCAGATGGGGCAGCTGCTTTAGTTCTAGCAAGTGAAAATGCTGTCAAGAAATATAATTTGGAAAAGAGAGCCAGAATTATTGGTGTTGATACTACGAGTATGGATCCTTTTGATTTTCCATACTCTCCAGTACCATCATCAAAGAGATTAATGCAAAAGCTGGGTCTTACAATTAAAGATTTTGATTTGGTAGAGCACAATGAGGCATTCTCCATAGCTTCAATCGCAGTAAGAGATGCGCTTAATGTAGAATGGGATAAATTTAATGTAAGGGGTGGTGCAGTAGCCATGGGTCATCCCCTGGGTGCATCTGGTGCAAGGATTACTCTCACGCTCCTCCGGGCATTAGAGGACAATTCTGGAAGGTTAGGATTGGCAACCATATGCCATGGAACCGGAGGTGCATATTCTTTAGCACTGGAGGTGTTGTAAATGAAAATAGGAGTTATAGGTATGGGAATTATGGGTAGCGGTATTGCAGAGGTTACCGCTATAGCGAAGCATGAGGTATACGCAACAGAAGTAAGCCAGCAACTTTACCAGAAAGGAATTGAATCTATATCCAAGAGCTTAGATAAACTAATTGAAAAAAAGTAGTTAAAGAGGACAAAGGAACAATACTTTCAAGAATAAAATATATAGACGACTATTCCGAATTTCGAGAATGCGATATTATAATTGAAGCAATAGTTGAAAACCTAAATGCAAAGAAGGAACTATACAAAAAGCTTGAACCACACTTAAAAAAGGATACAATTCTCGGTTCAAACACATCTTCAATTAGCATTACAAGTCTTGCATCGGGCCTTAAGAACCCTGAAAAATTCTTGGGAATTCACTTTTTCAACCCGGTGCCACTGATGAACCTTGTGGAAATCATAAAGGGAATAAGAACTGAGCAATACGCCATAGATAAGACCATCGAATATGTAAAGTCCATAAACAAAGAATTCGTGGTGGTAAATGATTCACCGGGCTTTGTTACTACAAGAATTATAGTTACCATGGTGAACGAAGGTGCATTTATTTTGCAGGAGGGATTAGCATCAAAAGAAGATATTGATAAGGCATTAAAACTAGGTGGAAACTTTCCAATGGGGCCATTAACACTTGGAGATCTTATTGGTCTTGATACTGTTTTGAACATTATGGATACACTATACGAAAGCTTCAAGGATCCAAAGTACAGGGCTGCACCAATATTGAGAAAAATGGTAGAAGCAGGAAAATTAGGTAAAAAAAGTGGAGAGGGATTTTACAAATATTGATTATTCATCAGGCTCAGCCCATATGTCTGAAGCCCTCCATTCTAAATCCCTCGCTATCTTTAATTTAATTTTCATTCCTATTTTTAATTTTTCAGGATCCTTGGTCTTTATTCTAGTCAACAGTAACGTATCAACGCCTTCAAGTTCCACATAAGCCAGATAAAATGGCACATCTTTGAGGAACTTTTCACCAGCAAAGTACATGGTAGAAAATGTATGAATTTTCCCTTTACCGGAAATTTCAACCCATTTTGTTTCTCTTAGACAGTAAGGACAGTCTGCTCTTGGAGGCATGAAGGTTTTGTTGCAATGTTCACACTTCGTAGCCATTATCTTCCCTTTTGATAGATTTTCGAAGAACGGACTTGTTTTCCCATAGGAATGTCTGTATTCAATATAATACTCATTTTTTATTATCAATGGGTCTATTCCAAAAACTTCTGTCATTTTATCTACCTCCTCAAAACACTAACAGTTACATAAGTACCAGTCCCAGCATGAGAATGAATTAAACCTGTTTCAGCCCCCCTAACCTGTGTCTTATCAGAACCATGGAACTTTCCCGCCACACCCTGCAGCTGCCAGAAAACCTCAACAGCTTGCATTATCCCAGTAGCCCCAACAGCATGCATATTGCCAATTAAACCACCAGAAGGGTTCACGGCAACCTCTCCATCTACAAGAGTCTGACCTTCCTGTATAAGCTTTCCTCCCTCTCCATATTTGGCAAGTCCTAAATCTTCATATGTTTGTATCTCGGATGAGGTATATGCATCGTGTAACTCTATAACATCCAGTTGCTTTAACGGGTTATCTATGCCAGCCATTTTATATGCCTGCCTGGCAGCCTCTCTCCCTGCCCTAAATGAGTGCACGCCAGGATATTCAAGATTTTTATACCATTCTGGCTTTTCATGTGGTAATAAAGGGAGACTTTTATTATCCCTGGGCCTATCTCCTGCTCTCATAGCGTCAGAACCAGCACCTGTACCCGCTATCCAAACTGGTGTATCGGTTATTTTTTTGGCTTTTTCCTCAGATGCTAATATTGCCACGGATGCCCCATCTGACATGAGACATATATCCAAGCGTTTTAGTGGGTATGCCACATATGGAGATTTTAAAACATCCTCAACTTTAATGAATCCTCCATCTCTCATTCCGAATGGATTCATTTTAGGATTGGTTTGTGCAAACCTGTTATATTGTGCATTATTTCTATTTTTTACCGCAACCATTGCCATCTGTTCTTCAGTTGTCCCGAATTCTTCCATATGTCTTCTGGCCATCAGGGCATAATATCCGCTGTAATAACCACCAATAGGGAAGTCCCAGTCGGTATCTGAAGCCAGCGCTATGAATTCATTGCCCTTGGCTGTGTTGACTTCTGACATCTTTTCAAAGCCGATTACCGCAACGACATCCAATAGTCCTGACGCTACTTGGGCATAGCCTTCTCTAATTGCCAATCCACCGGTTGCTCCTCCTCCTTCAATTCTGACGTTGCTTTTTGGATTAAGACCTAAATAGTCCTGAATTATTGCTCCAAATTTTAGTTGATTCTCGAAATGATCAGAGAAGTATCCAATAACTGAACCCTCAATGTCATCTTTGGTCATATTTATGTCATTCTCATATAAGGCCATCCTCATTGCTTCTGCAACCAATTCCTCTTGCGTTTTGTCTTTCCTAGCTTTAGAAAAATAGGTTACTCCTCCTGCAACTATGGCAACTTTTCTGGTCAAAATATTCACCCGTAGACTAAACTATTTGATTGTTTATAAAATTTTGGAATACTGCTTATTTTACCGAAATATTTTCATGGGATTGCATGTTTAGAAAGATTTTTTAAGAATTAGTGGATGAAATCTTAAACCGAGTTGTTCTGATATCTATAAAAAATAAAGATTTCTAGATCCTTTAATTTATTGACGGTATCAAATAAAATAAATTTACAGATAAATTCTCCTATCTGCAAATTGGTTAATATCCATTTTAATGCAGTAAAGCTGGCTCATCACCAATATTTTCAATGCCTTAAATCAGGCTATATGAGATTTATAAACGAACAATGAAGTTGTAATATGATAAAAATTAAAGCTATAGTTTATATGAATTGCTAAATGTTTGCAGCTACATTGGTGAAGTTTATCCATCTTTAAATTCGGAAAACCTTATTTAATAAACGACTTAGGTTGTGAGACTTAGGTTATGATTTGTTTGATTTTAATCATTTTTTAATTAATTTCCTGGAATCAAATTAGAATTATCAGTAATATTCGTTCCTGCTTCAACAACATATATTTTCAAAGAAATTTAGGAAAGAATTTTTATAAATAGATTTGGAATATTCATTTCTTGTAATTCAGTAGAATATCCCAAAATGCAACATATGGGAATTCCATTAATACCAAATTAAATCGTCATTTGCATTATGTTAAAACATATTTCGATATAAATCATGATGCCCTTATATTTATTTCAGTAATAATAATATTCCCCAACTTTTCTCTGCTCAACGTCATTTTTCGAATTTTCCTTATTTATCCTAGGTCTAAGAGTATTTTCATCTCTCCTAAACGTTATTTGAACATTTGAAAGGAATTTATTCATTCCATCCTTCATGTTAGCTGGACCGTAAGTTTCTCCATATATTCCGGTAATACCCTGAAATACAATCAGCGAAGTACTTATTAGATCTATGAAATAAATGTCATGGTCAACGATCATTGCAGATGTTTTAGAATTTTCAGTGAATTTTTTAATTATCCTTGCAACTATCATCCTCTGATCAACATCCAGATAAGCAGATGGTTCATCAAGGAAGTATATGTCAGCTTCTTTACCCATAGTTTTAGCAATGTAAACTTTCTGCAAATCACCACCTGAAAGATCCCTTAAGCTTGTTTCTGATATAGATTCAAGATTAAGGGGTCTCAATATTTCATTTTTAAATTCATTGGTATTTATCTTATCACCTATGGCCTTTTCAAGAAATTCATATACAGTTATATCTTCATCCCCTGATGGTTGCTGCGGCTTGTATGATACTTTTAACGGTAATGTGAATTCACCCTCATCAGGTTTCAATTCACCGTTTAAAATTTTAAGGAACGTTGATTTTCCAGTACCGTTTGGACCTATGATACCCACGACCTGCCCTTTTCTCAATGTACCCGGATTAATTTTTAGAGTAAAATTATCAAATTTTTTAATCATTGTATTCCATTGCATTATTGGTTGAATAGAATTATCAAGCTCCGGAGGTTTTTTCACAAATTGAATTTTAAAATCTCTGAATTTTATATTCTCCTGCCTAATGTACCCTTCAATGTATGAATTAATTGCTTGCCTTGTTGCATATGAATTAGAAACGATACCATAAGCTCTTGGTTCACCGTACGTTAAATATATGAAATCCGTCATATAGTCAAGGATTGCAAGATCATGTTCTACAACTATAATCTTCTTCTTTTCACTTAATTCTCTAATTATCTTTGATACCAGTAACCTCTGCTTTATATCCAGGTAAGATGAAGGTTCATCGAGAAAATAGAATTGGGCATCCTTACCTAGAGCGGCAGCAATAGATACTGCCTGTAATTCGCCTCCTGAAAGCTTGTCCAAATCCCTATCAAAAGTCTCCTCAAAACCCAATTTTCTTAAGTATTCGAAAGCTTCCTTGTTATCTTTCAAAAGTTCAGATACCTTCCCCTTAAAATATTTTGGTATTAGGTCGACATATTGTGGTTTTAATGAAATTTTTATTTTCCATCGTAAAGGTCCTGTAGATACTTCCCTAAGAAGGTACCCTTAAACTTTTCTAATACTTTCTGCCTGTTTCCACCCTCTTGTCCAAGATTGGGTATTAAATTTCCGGTTAAAATATTCAGAATGGTACTTTTTCCTGTACCGTTTTGTCCCAGTATTCCAATTACTCCTTTTACTTCCAATGTTGGCATTCCGTACAATACGAAGCCATTTTCTCCGTACCTATGTACCTCATTTCCGATCTGCCTTTCTGGAACTCCTATAATTTTAATGGCATCATAAGGGCATCTGTGTGCACAAATTCCACATCCAATGCATATTTCCTCATGAATAACAGGGTATCCATCTTCTCTGAATTCAACAACCATTGTGCCGTTCCTTACTGGCGGGCAATAATATTGACACTCATGCTGGCATTTTTTGAAATGGCATTTGTCAAAATCAACTATGGCGATATGCATGGATTAGCTCCTGCTCCTCCAAATCTCTTCAGGAAGCTCATCATAAACCTTTGATTCCATGGGTCTGTCATCAACCTGGTCTTTTCTCTCCATTTGAGCTAATTTTCTCACATTTTCCGGCTTTAGCATCCAATAATGTATTCTCCACTCTCTTCCATCAAACAATGTAGTTTCTTCCCTCTCAGTATCAAGAACACCTATGTCCTCAAGGAGATAAAAGGTATCTCTATCTTCAGGTTCTAGCATATTATCAATTACATAATTTGTATACCCAAAAAATTCAAAACATGAAAAGCAATTTCATAAGCTTCCTGATCTGACATTTTCTTGCTTTGTCGGCTCATACCATTAGAAATTGCTCGAGCCAATAGGTTAACTGTAATAGGTCCATCATTGATTTCTTTATGAATCGATTGCATCATTCTTCACTTTAGATTTCCCTACGATAATACAAAAGTGATTATAAATTTAATGATAACTCGATTTATTATTTAAAACATCTCATATTTTTTCTCCGTGATTATCTATTATGGATGCCTTTAGTAGCTTTCTTATAAATAGATTTTTTCTAAAAATATATTAATGGATTCACTATTATTATGCATGATCGAATTTGACAGAGAAATGATAATAAGGCTTCAGGATATGAGGTCTCCTGTAAGTTACTTTTCAAAGGTTTTCGGCTTTAATGGATTTGTTAATTTCTATGGAATTGGGGGTAATCTTGAAGCATCGGTAACATACCTTAGGGAAGGAAAAACAATGGAGGAGCTAAGAAAGTCTATAAGAAATCACGGATTTGAATTGACTGAAAGGAAGGCAGGTGTGACCGTAAGAATATCGGATGAATGTTTTATTTGCGAAACTGTAAAGAAGATTCTTTCCATAAAGGGGGCATATATAGAGGTTCCCGTTTTAGTTAAGGATGGAGACGTTATAATGAGAATTAAATTCTTTAATGATTATGCCGCGATCCTTCAAAGAGAAATTTTAACGGATGCCAATAGGATGGATTATTTTAGCATTGATTATCTAGGTCCGGTGAGGGATGATAAAAACTTGGATTACGGAAAACTTACAAAATATAGAATTGAGGAAATTAACATTTTATGTCTTACCTAAAAATTCATTCTCAATAAAATATACAAAGGATGATCCTTCCCTAAAAGTAGAGGTTGTTACTAGATTTGTTGAAAAAGAAGGTTTTCTTGAAGTTTTCTATTATGTTGAAGGAAATTCTCTCCAATGGGAAAGTAGCTTGAAACAGATAGCCCTAGAATATGAAAAAATTGAGAAAAAGGGAACAAACATGAAGATATATTATGCCAAAATAAGAGAAGAAGGTATACTAATAGATCCTTATAAAATGACTGACTTAGACCTGCCCTTCACGTATGACCTTTCTATTTGGGGATCCAGGGCCGAGGTTAGCATGATATTCGAAAAGAACACCCTGGATTCTTTCTTTAAATCCATAACAAGAATACCTCAGAAGGAATTAGAAGAATCAGAATTAGAGATAAGGTACGTAATACCTTATCCATAATTTTTTGATATTAACAAGAATTTGACCTTTCTAAGTTTGTACCAGAATCTGTTTATATATATCTCAAATCCCTAGATCATGAGAAGCATAATTGTTTTAGCTTTAGTAAGCTTCTTAATATTGGGAGCGGCAATTCCATTAAGCCATGCTTCCACATTAAATGCCACAATAAACCCAAAGACTAACATGGCAAACGTAACTGCAACAAGCAACTTTGTAGCAGTATTGACATTTCCTTCAACATCATTCTTATCTAATCTAAATGGAACTGTGATAACATTAAATGGCTCTGCAGTTATAAGTTCCACGTATTTGTCCAGTTTAAGTCAGGATGTCGAGAGAGGCGGCGATAGCAACAATTCAAGTACCACATATTCGTCCAGTTTAAGTCAGGATGTCGAGAGAGGCGACGATAGCAACAATTCAAGTTCAAATAACACTACAGGGCCACAGCTACATGTTGTAAATGCAACTCTTTATTTGTATTATAAGTTCATAGCAACAAACACCTCCATAACAGTCTTCAGGAATCTAACATTAAATATGACAATCACCAACATATTAAGAAATATCAGTGGGCACGAAGTAATATCTATGAATTGGAGAGCGTTCAAGGTTGAAGGAAAGCTAATGGCAAATATTAATGCATTCATGCATCTGAAAACTCGGAATCAAAACTTTAGCATGAAAGTAAGCGAATCATTTGATGTAAATGAACTGGGAGATCAGCTAGGCATAGGAGAGAATGATTTAATGTCCGGTGATTTGATGGAACACATCTTTAGTAACTTTAGCCACAAGGATACTATTGATTTCACCGAATTCAAAGTACCACTTTCTCAGTGGAACAGGGTTTATAACCCAACGCTTAATGAAACAATCTACACCTTAACAATAAATAAAAATGTATGGGCGAATGTGACAATAAGTTCAGGAGAACTAGGCAATCTTAACCTTAGCTATCATTATGATCCTTCCTCTTCAATAGCGGTCATTGGTAATGCAGTGGTTGGCCCAGACAACACATTGGAAATAGTTAGTTCGACTTCTTCCGCAAACGTCGCCACAACCTATGCAATCGCTGGAATAGCGGTTATAGTGGTGGTCGTAGGCATAGCTGCAGCGGTATTTTACGCAAAGAGAAGGAAAAAATAAACAAATGATGAATTAATTTATTTTCTTACTTTATTTTGTGATTAACTCTTAAAGATGTTGTCTATTTTTTCAATAGTCTCATTATCTATTTTTATGTTCAAAACTGAGAAATCTTCTTCAACCTGTTCTACTCTGCTGGCCCCGATAATCGGGAAAATATTTCTCCTCTTGTCATGACCCATTTCAGTGACAGTACAGACATAGGAATTCCTAATTCAACACTCAAGTCGTAAAGCTTCATTATTCTTTCACTGTTTTGCTGGAATAGTGCATTTCCTTTGAAGTTTTTCTCATATTCTTTCCTTGAGTTTGATTCATCACCTTTTATATACCTACCTGCTAAAATTCCTTGGGCCAGGGGGCTATAAATCATCGATACCATTTTATTTTCTTCTGCTGTCCGTATTACGGTACTCAAATTTTTCTGTTCAAGAAGATTCAATTTATCTTGAATTATTACTGGACCTTCTAATCCGAGCTCCGTTGAGACCTCTATATACCTTTTAAGTTCGCTATTGCTGAAATTCGAAAGGCCATAGTGAAGTATTTTACCATCATCTATGAGCTTATTCATGGTTTTTGATGCAATTGCTGGATCTGTATAATTGTCCGGTGCATGATAAAGGTAAAAATCAACATATTTCATCTTCAACCTTTCCAGGCTTTTGTCAATCGCGTTGAAAATATGCTTCCTATTTAACCCCTGGTCATTAGGCAAAGGACCTACCCTTCCCATGACTTTGGTCGAAATTACAAAAGATTCCCTTTCATATCCATTCAGGGCCTCACCCAGAATTTTCTCAGCTAGTCCTACTGTTGAAAAATCGTTAAAAAGATTCTCTCTGTCATAAACCCCTCGATATACATCTGCAGTATCAAAAAAATTAATTCCAAGATCATACGCTTTTTTAATTAACCTAATTGAGCTTTCCCTATCAACTATCCTTTTTCCGGGTTCATTGGGGCTCGGCATATTTGGAAGGTACCACGTTCCGTATATGAGAGGACTAGATTTAATCCCAGTTTTTCCCAATATTTTTAATTCCATGAATGTAAAGCATCTAATAGGATTTAAGCGTTAATGTACAGAAAAACAATAATAGGTTTAGATACTTTAAGGTCATGACACAGGAATCATTAATTTATGAGCTCGAATTTGATTTCTTCTTCAAGGATTTAAAATACTTTGGAAGAGAAAAGATCAAGGGTGATTTCAGAGCCCCCATAAAACTAGACTCCAAAGTAGATAAGATAAATAAAATTTTGGTAGATAATAACGAGGCTGATTTTAAATATGAAAATGGTGAACTTACGATAAATAAAGATGGTAAGGAAATATACATAGAATTTGAGAATAAGGTATCAGAGATTTCTCTAATGGGAATTTATAAGTCCATTACGAAAGATGGTTACATCATAACAACCCAAATGGAACCAACTGGGGCAAGATCTTTTATCCCATGCTTTGATGTTCCATCTGCTAAAGGGGTATTCAAAGTAAGCGTAACGGTAGATGATCCATCCCTTGACGTAATATTTAATACGGATGCAATAGAGCAAAGGGTTGAAAATGGAAGAAAAATTTTCAAATTCAGAGAAACACCAAAGATGTCAACCTACTTACTTTACCTAGGGATTGGAAAATTTGAAAGAATATCAGAGGAATATAACGGAAAGGTTTTAAGCGTTATAGCAGAGCCTGGAAAATCAAAGTATGGAAGGTTTGCCCTAGATATACTTAAAGAGCTTTTGGACCAGTATGAAAAATACTATGAAATAAAATATCCATTAAATAAGTTAGATTTAATTTCAATAAATCAGTTTGCAGCAGGGGCTATGGAAAATTGGGGTGCAATAACCTTTAGGGAATCACTTTTGCTTAAGACTGAAAACACATCATTTAACATGGAAAAAACAATTGCAAAGGTAATTTCACACGAGTTAGCTCATCAATGGTTCGGTGATCTTGTGACGATGAAGTGGTGGGACGATCTGTGGTTAAATGAGAGTTTTGCAACCTTCATGGGTGACAAAATGGTCAGTATGATCAAGCCCGATTGGAAGGTTGATGAGGAGTTCATAAATGAAAGTCTCTTTTCTTCAATGGAACTGGACTCACTCACTACAACGCATCCAATAAGCGTGAAAGTAAATAATCCTGATGAGATTGCTGAAATCTTTGATAGCATAAGTTATGGAAAGGGGGGTTCAATTCTAAGAATGATCGAGGATTATATGGGAAAAGAAGAATTCAGAAAGGGTATTGTGAATTACCTTAAAAAATACAGCTATAGTAACGCTGAAGCTCAAGATCTCTGGAATTCTCTCCAGGAGGTTTCAGGCAAGAAAATTTCTGAAATAATGAAAAATTGGATTTCAAAAGGTGGTCATCCTGTTGTTGAAATCACAAAAATACCTGACGGATTGAAATTAACTCAATCTAGGTTTACATATTTGAATAAAGAAGATGATTACATATGGAAAATACCCTTGAAAGTTAGCAAAGGAAGGACTCAGTTGGAATTTATGTTCGAGGAGAAGAAAATGATTTCATTAATGGATTTTTATATCGTTGATCCTAATGTCAGGGGTTATTACAGGGTTTCGTATGAAGATGATTCATTGGACCGATTCTTAAATAAGAAAAAACCTAGCTATCAAGAAGGAATCTGGCTGGCAAAAGTCCTTGATGATTACTACGCTTTTACCCTGGCTAAAAGAATAGATATTGAAAGGTTCATAGATATAATGAACCGCATTTCAAAGTTAAACAATTATGTCATAATAATGAGGTTATTGGATATACATGGTGATTTGCTATCCGTAACAGACGACTCATATCTCCAAGAAATAGTTCTGCCTTATACTGAAAGCATTTTATCCCAGGTTGAAGGTGGAAATGACAAGAATCTCAAGGTCTTGAAGGAAAGAGTTGCAACAAGGCTGGCACAGTTAAGCAAAGACTATAGAAAATATTTACTTGGAAAGAAATTGGAATCCTTGGAACCTGAATACAGGTTACCTTACTTTGTAGCGATTGCGAAGGAGGGGAAGTATGAAGAACTCATGGACATAATAAGAAAGCACACTGATGAGCAGGATACTGTAAGAGCTATACAAGCTTTGACAACCATTGAAGAACCCAAAATTTTCTTAAATTATCTTGATGAAATAAAGGAAAGAAAGGACTTGAGGGCTAATTTGATTTATGCCATTATGGGTGCTACCAGGAATCCAAAATTCAGGACGGATATATGGGATTGGATTGATAGGAATTACGAATGGTTAAGGGAAATTTATTCTGGAAGCGGTTATATGAGTTTCATGGTAGAATCCCTCATATCGTATTCCGGCATAGGGAATAACCAAAGGGTAAACGATTTCCTCTCTAAGATAAACAGGAGCGAGGTTAAAAGGGGAGTAGATAATGGACTTGAATGGCTTAAGATACATGAAAACCTGGTAGAGGAATTTAAAAAAATCCATAATTGATAAATAAGCGCCATTTATGAGGGATTGGTTAAAATGAATCTATATGAGTATCAGGCAAAAGACCTATTTAAGAAATACGGCATACCAGTACCGGAAGGAAAAATTACGAGGACTTATCAAAGATTGACTGGAATAAGTTTCCAGCAGTAGTAAAGGCTCAAGTGTTGGTAGGAGGGCGCGGAAAAGCCGGAGGTATACAATTTGCCAACAGTAGCAAAGAGCTAATGGAAAAGTCATCGCAGGTTCTAGGAATGACAATAAAGGGGCTTAAAGTAAGGAGCATTTACATCGAAGAAAAGCTAGAAGTGGGAAAAGAATACTATGTATCAATCACCCTTGACAGATCTGCCAGGAAACCAGTCATAATGGCAACCACAGAAGGAGGGGTTGAAATTGAGGAAGTCCCAGATGAAAAGATTAAAAAATTCTGGGTTGATCCAACAGTGGGATATTCAAATTTTATAGGAAGGCAAATGACTTTTGATCTAGGTTTACCTGACTCAGAAGGAAAGCAGTTCCAGGACATTTTGGCCAAGATGTACAAGCTTTATAGGGAATATGATGCAGAGCTTGTCGAAATCAATCCTTTAGTAATTACAAAAGATGGTAAAATGGTTGCTGGAGATGCCAAAGTTATAATTGATTCCGATTCTCTCTTTAGGCACAAGGATATACCAGAAAATGCAGCTGAGAGAACTGAGCTGGAGGAAATTGCATACAAGAGGGGGTATAGCCTTGTAGAATTAGATGGAAATATCGGAGTTATAGCAAATGGAGCAGGTCTTACAATGGCTACACTTGATGCATTAACATTACACGGTGGAAAGCCCAGAAATTTTCTAGATTTAGGTGGCTCCGATGATGTGGAAAAGGTTGTTGGTGCTTTTGAACTTTTAAAAATTGCCAAGCCTGAAGGCATTTTAGTAAATATATTTGGAGGAGTTACGCACTGTGATACCGTGGCTAAGGGAATAGTAGAAGCTAAAAAGAGGGTTGGAATTGATGTACCTATTGTAGTACGCCTTTCTGGCGTTAACGAAGACATTGGGAGACAAATTCTTAAAGAGAATGGAATAGAGGCTTATTCCGATATGATGAGTGCTGTTGAGGAAATAGTGAAGGTGGTGAATAAGCAATGAGCATTTATGTAGATGAAAATACCAGGATTGTAGTTCAGGGGATAACGGGGCACCAGGGATCATTTAATACTCTGCAAATGCTAAAGTTCGGGTCGAAAGTAGTCGCCGGGGTGACGCCTGGTAAGGGAGGAACTGAAGTGCATGGTGTTAAGGTTTTCAACACATTGGCAGATGCCATGAAAATGGAACCAAATGCAACTTTCATTTCTGTTCCAGCTCCCTACGTTCTAGATGCAGCAAAGGAAGCCATTTATAATGGAATAGATCTGATTTATATATTAACGGAAAAAGTACCATATCAGGATACCATGGAGATTGTGAACTTAGCCAGAAAAATGGGTAAAACGGTAGTAGGGCCAAATGGACCAGGTATAACTTCACCGTTCAAATCCAAAATAGGAATAATGCCAAATCAAATATTTAGGGAGGGAAACGTGGGGGTCATATCAAGATCCGGTACATTAACATATGAAATAGTGGACCAGTTAACGAGAGCCGGTTTCGGTGAATCAACAGTGGTGGGTCTTGGAGGGGATCCAGTAACCGGACTTAACTTTGTGGACGTACTGAGCAAGTTCAAGGACGACTCACAAACCGAAGCTATAGTGATGGTAGGTGAAATAGGTGGAACTGCAGAGGAGGAAGCTGCTGAATATATTAAAAAGAATATTAGAAAGCCAGTGGTAGCCTATATTACGGGCAGGAGCGCACCAAAAGGAAAGAGAATGGGTCATGCTGGAGCTATTATAACTAGAGGAAAGGGAACGGCAGAATCTAAGATAAAGGCCTTGGAAGAAGCCGGTGTAAAGGTTGCAGATTATCCTTATCAGGTTCCAAGTCTACTAAAGGAGGTGTTTAAATGAAAAGGGATATAGTTTCAGTTCTGGACATGAAGGATGATTTTATTGATTTCATCACACAGGGCATAGAGCTTAAGAATAGATTTAAAAAAGGGGAAGTTAATAATTCGCTAACTGGTAAGACCCTAGCAATGATATTTGAGAAACCAAGCACTAGGACGAGGGTCAGTTTTGAAACCGGGATGACCCAGTTAGGGGGTCATGCTATTTACTTGAGCCCGAAAGATATGCAATTAGGAAGGGGAGAAACCATAGCAGATACTGCAAGGGTACTATCAAGGATGGTGGATGCAATTCTTTACAGAGCTTTTGATCATAAGAATGTACTGGAACTTGCCAAATATTCTACAGTATCGGTAATCAATGGTTTGGATGATGAGGAGCATCCTACCCAGATGGTGGCCGATTTCATGACAATCCTTGAAAAGAAAGGGAGATTCCAGGGCTTAAAGTTCGCGTACATAGGCGACGGCAACAATACGCTTAATTCACTATTATTATCAGCAGCTATCGTCGGGATGGATATTTATGCAGCTACTCCAGAAGGATATGAACCCAAGAAAGAGTATGTTAAGAAGTCACAGGATATTGCCAAGAAAAAGGAAGCAAAGTAATAATAACCAACGACCCAGAGGAAGCAGCAAAAGATGCAGATGTAATATATACAGATGTATGGGTTTCCATGGGAGAAGAAAAAGAAGCAGAAGAGAAGGAGAAGAAGTTTACAAGGTACCGGGTTAATTCCAAACTCGTTAAATTGGCAAAGAAGGACTACATATTCATGCACTGCCTTCCAGCGCATAGGGGTAAGGAAGTAACAGATGAAGTTGCCGACTCTAGGAACAGTGTGATATTTGACGAGGCTGAGAATAGGCTTCATGCAGAAAAAATAATTCTGCTCAAACTGATTCTTGGAATTTGAGCAAATAGGATAAATTTTTTAATTTGTTTTTAATTATTTATCAATGAATTTTAATCTAGCTCAGAGGTTAAAGAAAGAGGGGGAGTACGTCCCATCGTTCCTTATCAAGATTTGGCAGATCAGAATAAAAGAAAAATTTGGATTGGAGGTAGACTCAGACATTGCAGAGGTACTTATAAAGATAATACATGAGAGAAGCACATGGAAAACCTCAAGGGCTGAGAAATATATAGCCATGCTATTGAGGGCAAAAGGTGAAAAGAAAGAAGAGGCAGAAAAGAGAGCGAGGGAAATTGTAAAAACAATTTTGGGCTAAATGACAATTACATGGATCAAAGAGAGCTTGAAATAGTACTGAGTAAATTGGATAGTGTAACTAAATCTAAAGCTTCTCTGGAGCAATATCCGACACCTCCATCGGTGGCTGCGGCACTGCTATACAGGGCTGCTTTAGAGGGTGATATAACAGGAAAAGATGTAGCGGACCTTGGATGTGGAAATGGGATATTTGCAATTGGGTCTAAAATACTTGGTGCAAAATCTGTTACAGCAATTGATGTTGATGCAGACAGTATTGAAGTTTGCAAAGAAAATGTGAATAAGTTAGGATTAGATATAAAGTGCATAAAGGGGAGTATAGAGGAGATCGAAGTAAAAGTCAATACGGTGATTATGAACCCTCCATTTGGATCACAGGTTAGGAATTCGGATATTCCTTTCATCGAATGGTCATTAAGAAATTCCCAGATTTTTTATGTAATTATGAATGCTAAATCAGGGGATTTTCTTGAAAATTATATAAGGAATCGTGGTGAAATTTTATGGAAATTTAAAGTGCCAATTGAAATCAAAAGGACTTACAATTTCCATAGACGGGAAAGAATTAATATCGACAGTTTTATCATGAAGGTGAGATCATGGCAGAAAATATAGTTCTACCAGGGGATTACATTGGAACAGAGGAAGAATATCTAGCAGGAAAATGCGTCTATTCTCTCGATGGAAAACTTTACTCAAGTTGCGCTGGAAAATTGAAAATAGTAAAAGATTTTGAGGCAACGGTTGAGCCCATTGATCAGAAGCCGCAATTGAAGTTTGGCGATGAGATTATAGGTGTAGTAACTGATATTAACGAACCAATAATTGTTGTCCAAGTTGAGTATATCCTGAGAGATGGAAAGTTAATTCCATATGATGAAAGGGTATTGTTACATGCTTCAAGAATATTCGGAAGGTTCATAAATGAAGCAGGGAAATTCGTGAAAATACGTGATGTGATTAAGGGTAAAGTTGTACTTATTTCTCCGACAAGGATAGATATCTCTATTGAGAAGCCGGAAGATGGAGTTATTTTGGCATTTTGCATGAAATGCAGAAAACCTTTAGAAAAGATTAATACCGGGCTTTATTGTAGGTATTGCCAAAGGACAGAGCTCAGAAAAACAGCAGATATATATGGAGGAGAATTATTATTGAAGAAGGTGAAAGAAATTGAAGGTTGATGATGAAAAATATCGGTTGAAAAACTAAATATCGAGGTTAAAAATCTCAGGAAGGAAGTGGAAAATATGAAGGTAATTCTCAGAAACCTCCTGCAGATAGTTATGGAAAACGATGAGGAAGATGATTATTACGAGTACACATAGGTGATAAAAAATGACTGTTCCGCTAGGAGTTATGCAGAGTTTGCTTCAGAAGAATGTTTCTTTATTGCTTAAAGATAATACTGTTCTAGAAGGTGTCCTTCAAAGCTATGATGAATTTATGAATGTGGTTTTAACAGATACAGAAGAAATTACTGCAGATACAAGGAGAAAACTGGGTACAGTAATACTTAGAGGCAATAATGTAGTGAGGATATCATCTAAATAAGAAGGTCGAAATGACAGGCGATAAGCCAGTAGAAGAAGATACAAAAATTAACGAACTTGTAGAAAATTTAGCTAAGCTATTGGGTATTGAGGGCAATTTATCCATTGATGAAAAAATTGAAAAGATCCTCGAGAAAATAATATACTTAACAACTGTAGATTCATTTAATCTAGGACCCAAGGAGATTAATAGAGAGAAATCACTAGAAATAAAGGAAAAAATGCTTGAACTTAAGGAAAAATTTCTCACTAATAAGGGAGAAATTAAGCAGGAAGATTATAATAAATTCAGAAACTTAGTTGAAAATTTAACTAAAGAATTGGAAAGCCGGGAATTGGAGCTAAATTCGAGGGAACGTATACTTGCGGAGAGGGAAAGGGAATTAAGTGAAAAAGAGGCAAAATTGGACGAAGAAAGGAAGAAGATTTTGGATTCAGTAACTTTAACAAAACAACAATATATGGAAATGATAGATGCAGAAGTAAAGAGAAAGGAAGAAATGCTTAATTCAAAGCTAAAGATAATAGAAACCATGGAAAAACAGCTCCAATCTAGAGGGCAGAGGGCAATTATATCTCAATTGCCAGAATTGGAAGAAATGATAAAGGAAGAATTAAAGCAAAGAAAGATAAAAACAGGCATTAAGAAATTGGATGACCTGCTGAAAGGAGGTATACCAACTGGATCCAACACTATGCTAATAGGGCCCCCATTTAGTGGAAAAAAGGAACTTACCCAAATCATGGTCATTTCAATGTTGCAGCGGGGTCTACCTGTAATATTCGTAACCTTTGGAGAGCCTGCTGCAAGCATATTGGGTGATTTGGCAAATATCTCTCCCATTGTAGATGCATACCTTAATATAGGACGGTTATACATAATAGACGCATTCAGCCAGCAATCAGGAATTGAAAAGACCAATCAGCAAGGAATTATTTACATTCAGTCTCAAACTGATACTAAGGGAGTACTTGAAACCTGTGACAGCATTGTCAGGAACTTTACCAAAGGAATTCCGCCAATTTTCGTGTTAACTGGGATTACAACTTTAATTAATCTAATAGATAAGGAGGAATTAATAAAGTTCTTCCAGATTTTTACTACGAAGAGGAAAATGGAAGATTCTATATCATTTTATGTTTTAGATAATAATTCCCTAGATGATCCGGATGTTCAAGCCATAGCTCATTTGATGGATGGTCTTATAATTTTCAAAAAAGAAGGATCAAAAAGCTTCCTGCAGGTACAAGGTTTAACTGATGTTGAATCAAGAGATTGGATAGAAACGGAATTCAGTAAAACAATGTTTAATCTTAAATCATTTACACTTTCAAAAATAAGGTAAATATGATTGTTCTAGGGATAGAATCGACATCTCATACATCTTCTGTTGGACTTTCACAAGATGGTGTTATCAAATATGTAAAATCTCACACTTACAAACCTGATATTGGAGGAATCAATCCACGAGATGCTGCTGATCATCACAGAAAATTTTTTCCAATTTTACTTGAAGAATTGTTCGATGAAAGCGGTATAAAATTTAGTGAAATTGATAAAATTGCTTTCAGTGTAGGTCCGGGTTTGGGTCCATCATTAAAGGTAGGGGCTTCTCTTGCCAGATACCTTGCAATGAAATATAATAAACCACTTGTACCAGTAAATCATGGAATAGGGCATCTAGAAGTGGCAAGAGTTTATTCAAATTTGAATGATCCTTTGTACCTTTATGTTTCCGGAGGAAACACTCAAGTGATACTCCATGGAAAAGGAAGGTACACAGTGGTTGGAGAAACTCTCGATATCGGGGTGGGGAATTTTTTAGATAAGCTTGCAAGAGAAATGGGGATTCCTTTCCCAGGTGCACCTGTTCTTGAGAAGCTTGCTAAGGGGGGAAGGGAGATACTTGATTGCCCCTATATAGTTAAGGCTATGGATGTATCATTTTCTGGATTATTTACATTTCTTAAAAATAAAATAGGCAAGGTAAGGGATGAGGACATTGCCTTCAATGCTCAAGAATACGCCTTTTCAGCGCTAGGGGAGGTCTCTGAAAGGGCCATGGCCCATTACGGGTTGACTGAGATTACTGTAACTGGGGGTGTTGCTATGAACAGGAGGCTCAGAGAGATACTAGGCACAATGGCGGAGGAAAGGGGATGGAAATTCAGTGTACCTCCAGATAACTATCTGCAAGATAACGGTGGAATGATAGCCCTTGCAGGGGAGAAAATCCAGGGAACTTTCAATTATCAAATTCCTATAAACCAATATGATAGGCTAGATTCTTGGGATTTAAATTTTGTTAATCGAGACCTGAAATACAGTATTGAGGGGGTTGGTGGGGAGAGCATAATATCAAAGGAAGAAATGCTGGGATTGAGCACCATTAAGAAAACCAGAAATGTTAGAAAATATAGAAATGAAGTGCTGGATGG
>Ga0074075_12639_pt1 | contig 31789 bp, 38 predicted proteins | sample YNPg_E_FD_63712 | JGI IMG/M metagenome (GOLD analysis project Ga0074075, IMG submission 63712) | Hot spring microbial communities from Beowulf Spring, Yellowstone National Park, Wyoming, USA - YNP_Beowulf Spring_E v2 (version 2) | ecosystem: Environmental > Aquatic > Thermal springs > Hot (42-90C)... | reverse complement strand
AAAAATCTTCTACAAAAAATGATTGAAATATATAAAGAAATATTATTTTACACTTCAATAAAAGAAGATCCTGTAAGTTATGTTAAGTTGATATTTTATGCTTTTACTAGGAGTCTCATTTTTAATTTAGTCCTGCTATTTTTGCAAATCCATTCAGGAATAAATTTTACTGTGTTAATTTTTGCTCTAACTATAAGTAATGCCTACTTAATTTACATCATTTTGAAACCTTTTATATTGAAGTCATACTTAAATTCTGGCCTTGATAAAGAAATTCAAATGCTCTACGTAGTTTTTACTTCTTTTTTAACTATTGGAATAAATCCCTACATAATTATAGAAATTATAAGCAGAAATCCATTTTTTTCTTACTTCAAAAAATACTACATGCAGCTAGAAAAATAAGAATACTTTATATGTTAAACCCGATTGAAACTATCTCAAAGTATTCACATATTGCATATCATCCTGAATTAAAAGAATTATTCATAACAGTTTCTTCTACAGGAGCTATCGAATTGCATAAAATAATGAAGAGCAAAATGATAGATAGCTTTAAACTATTGGAAAGGAAAATAGAAAACTTACTTGAAAAGTTTAATGTTCTTCTTGCTTCTCAACTATTGGTATTTATACTGGTGCCTATAACAATGATAGTATCTGCTATTTTTATTGGGATGAACATTTTTATGGCATTTATTATTTTTATTGTGCTTCCTATTCTATTTTTCGCTGCTTTCTTATTCATTCTTAGAAGTAGCATACCATCTTTTCTTGTAGTATCTACTAGTATGGATTATAAGAACGGACTTTTGGTGCTATTCACAAGTTTAGCAATACTATTTTTTCTATACAGATTTTATAACATCGACCCAAGCTATATGTTATTAATACCTTCAATCATAACATTATTTAGTCTTTTCTATTTTAATTTCTACAGATATCGAAACCATGAAAAACTAATAGATACGATTCCAAAGATGATAAGAGAACTCTCGGAAGAAATCAAGAAAGGGAATAGTCCGTTACAAGCTTTGGAAAAAATAATCGACAGATTTGATGAATACATAAAATTATTTTTAAGAAAACTTGTATTCCTAAAAAGATTTGGATCCAGTATCACAAATGCGCTAACTAAAGAAAGATTACCGTTAATGTTTAAGCAAATATTTAGCATTATTGAATATACAGACCAAGCAGGTGCAGATCCAATAATTTATTCTGAATTATCAGATTTTGTTGATAAGCTTGATAATAGCAGAAAAATCTATAAACTTAAGACAAGATTTTTTAAATACTCTAGTTATTTCGTTACAGCTTTGTTAGCTGCTTCTATATCTATTTCTATATCAATTATGAATAATCTTGTTAGTGCATTTAACACAGTCAACTTAATATATACAGGTCCTTCTTTTTTATCATTAATGCAACACCTAATTGGCTTTATGAAATCGCGCTTTTTTCTTCATATCTAAACTCTATATTATTAGGATATTTAGGAGGATCATTAGGATATAACCATATTGAAGGAATAAAAAACTCAATTATATGTTTGTTAATTGCATTTTTAGTTTTGCAAATCTTTCAAATTATTAAATTTGGAAGCTTTTGATAATGGAGGGCTCAATTGAGGCAATAATTTGTTCCTTCATAATAATAATTGTTTCTATTTGGTCGATAAACAGCGTAGTTTATCTAATTAATTATCAACAGGCAAATGTAAGTTTATCATATTTACAAAGCTGTGCTGAAGAAATCGCTTTTGTATATATGAACGCTAAATCTTACTCAGTCGTCAATGTTTCTAATTTATGTGATGGAAAATTAGATAAAGGAATTTATTATTATGTTCAAATATACATTATTCAAGTTGTAAATGGAACTATATTAAGCAAAATAATATATCAAGGAGGAAAAATTCCTCCTGAATTTGTCGACCAAGAAATTTACTATGCTTACTTTCTTAACGGTAATATAACCGCAATAAAAGTCAACACTTATGGAGAAGTATAGAGCTCAAGCAAGGATAATTGAGGCCTTGTTAGCATCATTAATTTTAATTAGCGCAACTATTATTGCTTACCAGTATTATACACCTGAAGCTAATAGCAGTTTAGGCAATGAGCAAAATATTGTAAGTAGTACTTTAGGATTTATCGTGGAAAACGGTTATCTTAAATACATCTTTAAAAATCCTACTGTGTTAATAAAAGTTCTTTATAGCTTAGTTCCTAAGGAATATGGGTTTAAAATATTTTTATATAATGAAAGTTGGGCGATAATATGGTCTTTTCAAACAGCCGATTTTACCAATAAAAACGAGGTAACTTCAATTTTAATATTGAATGGAATAAATGGTAATACTACTCAATTTTTCATTCTGATTTTAGCAATAAGCAAAGAATGAAAAAAGCTCAAGTTTTAATTCCTGTAGTAACTTTAATTTCAATTTTAATAATATTATTTGCGTTAACAATTCATCCTTTACTGGTCAATTATAAATATGTTGAGTTTGATCCAACAAATAAATTAATAGAAACATTTTATTTTTTCGAACAAATTTTAGCTAATGGTACAAATACAGGATTTAAAATACTTTTATCTCAATATGAAAATTCAAACTTTAATCCTTTAATAAGTAATACGCTAGCTAAGTTATCTAAAGATACCGCTATAAATTACTATTATTTATCCCTTAAAAAGATAATGGATATACTTCCCAGTTATGATTTTTCTTGGCTGAAGAATTCAAGCTATAACCCTATCATAATAAGCATCTTAGCTAGTTCTAACAAAGGTAATGGTTCCTATTTTAATGCATCTGTAACTATAAGAAATGAATTTGAATTACTATTTTTTACTAACGTAACTAGTGCAAAGGTAATTACATCAAAATCCAGTATTTATAATTATTACTATGTTATCGTTAATTATACTTACATAACATACTTTAATGGAAAAAAGTTAATGTATTAAATGAAATCTCACCTTCTATAAATGGTAGTAATACAGGTAATTTTGTTTATTTAGAATCTAAAAACAGCTTTATTTTTATATTACCATCTTCTAGCATTGGAAAAACTATTATAAGTCTAACTGATAGTTATGGCATCGTTGAGTGGGTTTTAGTTTAAAGCAATGGCGTCTAACATAATTTCTAGCATATTAGTTGTCTCTACATTGTTGATTCTAATTAGCTTCTCATACGCCACAAGTGTAATGCAAATAGCTTTCTATTTTAATTATGTTAATCAAAGTGTGGTTTTAGAAGATTTAATTAAAATTAATGAAGCAATCAATTTCGTATATGAAAACATTCAATATTCGATTACGATAAAAATAATCATACCTCCTAATAGCATAATTGTTATTAACAAAAATGGTACTATATCGTTTAGACCTGCCTTAGATGCTCTCTTAAGTAATCAATATAAAAAATTTTTATCAGATCCGAATAATCTTATATTAAACATAAGCAGCAGTCATATAATTTACAACCTAGCATTCGATAAAAATTTTCAAATTGTGAACAATATAAATTATATCAGTTTTCTTTATTTTAATCCTAAGATTATATACATTAGCATTTCAAAATAGTAGCGCCTTTTATATTAAATCATAAAAAAATTTCGATGAACTCAAGAAAAGCGCTAAAAATTGTTCCAGTATTACTGATGGTATTTGCTATAACTTTGCCTAACGTTAACTCATTGAATTACCATAGTTTAATAAATACCTCAATGTTGTGCTTCTATGAATATTTGGAAAGCCCTCAAGGATTAGCTACACAATATAGCTCAGGTGCTTTGATTAAGTTTAATGGAAATGTTTATAGTGCGAACTCTTGCATAGAATATGTTACAGGTAATTATAAATTGGATGCTATATTATATACAGGTTTTATTTTTGTTAAATGGGATTCTAGCCCAAATATTAAAATACAAAACGCTTATAACTCATCGACAACCGTCACTTTATTCCAACAAAATTTAGGAAAATCGTATATTAATTTGTACATAAGAAAACCTTGGCTATATTTCTACGTTTATGCGATAACATCGACCGGATATCAACATGTATCTTTTGCACAAATATCGTTTAATAATGCAAATTATAATGATGGAGGTTTAACAATTTATACACCAGGAACATACCAAATTAAAGCAATATATCCTACTAATTTCCAATATGATCATTGGAGTGCATCTAATGATATAATTGTCAATAATTATTATAACCCAACAACTACAGCCACGCTTAAAATACAGACTATAGCTACTGATCAATTCATTGCGTTATACATAAAGGGGTCCGTAAAAGGGGGAACGTTTAATGTAACTTTTACAGAGCAAGGACTAATCGGTAATTCTTATTGGAAAGTGTCCATTAGCAACATAACTCAAACCGCATTAGCAGGACAAAATATAGTTTTTCATCTTTTATACGGAACTTATCAATGGAACGCTTCATCTGTTACTGCTTCAGATGGAATTTACTTTCCTAATCCTGCGAATGGTACAATTGTTGTAAATAATAATACAAAAATTACCATAATGTATAATAAAGCATCTAGTACTAGTGGAGGAGGCGGTGGTGGAGGATTAAATTATTATGTTAATGGTTTTCTCTTACTAATAGATTCTAATGTAAATAATTACAATTTAACTAGTAAAAACATTTTTATTGGAATTCCGGGAGAGAAAGTAAAATTTATTCTATATTTATCATTAAATATTCCAAATAATTTGTTATTTAATAGTAAGATAATAAACGTATCAGTTATTAATATTATCTTATCATCAAATCAGAATGCATTTTTAATAGAATATAACAATAACATTCTTCAATCAAATACAATAATATTCAATAATTTTATTTTAGCAATTAATCATTACCAAGCTCCTGTATTTATAATAAAGCAATTAACAACTAATAGTTCAGTAGCATTAGGAACAAGTGCTGGTTTTTATAAATTAAGCCTTTCGTTTTATGTTAAAATTACATATTTCATTAAAACAATTCCATTATCCATTATAATACCTATTTTCCTGAACACTTCATTTTACATTGATTATCCTCAAATTAAGCTTGACCACTCCAATTATGATGGAAATAAAGCTATATTAATATTACAATATTATTGGTTTAACTTGAAATATCCAATCTATAATAAGTCAGGTCTTCTTAATGTTATTTTACTACCTTATGGTATTGAAGGAAAACCAATAGATAATAATGGCTATGTTACGGTAATAATAAACTCATCACTAGTTAATTTATTAGCAGCTAATTTTTATGGGCAAATTGAAGTTAAAGGTATATACTCTGATGGCTCATATTTGAAGTATTCTGATATTTACATAAACTATTCAACTATTGCTATTGGATTAAATTATGTAATAAAACAAAATGCATTAAATACAATCTCTCTACAAGTAGTTGACTTTTTAAATCTAAAACCAATATCTAATGCAACAGTTGAAGTAATAATTAACAATATTATTTTTGGATTTTTCACTTCAGATAATTATGGTATTATCACTATAAATTACAATGGAACAATATATTCCTTGTCAGTAGCCTTAGCAAACGTTAGTAGTTCGTATGTATTGTTACCATCACAATATACCAATACAACCCTTTTATTAAGCAGTTTTTAAATAATAAAATAAAAAATTTTTTTGTGAATGTATCTGATACGATTGTAAAGGCTTTATTGATAATTTTTGTTATATCTTTTAGTTCTATTATAGGTTTTTATCTTTACAATTCTAATTATAAAATATTTTCAAATAAAGAACCTGTGTTAAATAATTACGAGATATTAGAGTTTATACAACACATAATTAATGATACATATAATAATAAGATTATTTTTAATAAAGTTATTTTAAATATTGGCAATTCATTTTTATATTTTACAAATATATATAATTTATCTTTAAAGTTCGTTTTAAGGCAGCAAAGCATAATAATACCGATAAAAATATATCAACTGGGATTAACAGATAAAGTTTTTAAAAGCTTATATTTACCTAATTTAACTTCCACTAAAATTTACTATTTAGATTTTCAAGATATAATAGTGCCTATTATATTCTACCAAATTAATTCAAGCAAAATAATGAAAAATCGAAATGAATATTATATACAAGTAATCTATCTCGAAATTAATAGTTCACAAAAGTTAATTGGAGAAAAAGAGATAGCTTTTCAAGTTTATAAGAAGACTGCTCAAGCTATGTGGTTTGCTTTATATAATGAAACACTTTACTATATGTTGAATAATTATACAATCGCTTCGATATATCTTAATAAAGGCGATATCGTACAATTTTCATTCATCAAATTCGATTTGAATATCTTAAGTAACAACATATAAATGGATAGAGCGATTGTTGAAATTTTAAATACATTCGCTTTAATTTTCCTAGTTACTGTCATTCTGTTTTCAACATTCACGATTTACAACAATATGCAAAGTATAAACAGTTTAATTATGCTAAAAAATTTAAAATCAAAAATAGAGAACATTCTAGAAGAAATTTATTTTTACTCTATTTATTATAATACGAGTATTAAAATAGAATTATTAACAACAGCTTTGATCTATATTCAAACATTGAATTATAGTTTGCTTATCGTGTATTTAGGGAATCAGCAAGCCATAATTAAATCTCCTTTGCATATTCAAGGTGGAGGCTTTGGCTATGATTTCATATTTCAATACAATAATAATAGCATATTTGTTGTAGCTACTTAATTACAGAGCTTAAATATCTAAAAATAAAGTCTTTTTGGAATGCATAAAAAGCTTAAAAAAGAAAAGGTGATATATCTGGCCCTATTGTAGCGGTCTTATTAATAATAGCATCTATAGCAATTGCAAGCGTAGTTATTACATGGATGTATAACCTTGGAACTTCAGCGAGTAAGCAAGGTGCTTTACTAATTGAAGGTACACCAGTAATAGTAAAAGATACAAACTCATATACTTTATACATTACAGTTAAAAACGCTGGAAATATTCCAGTTAATATAACATCAGTAATTATTAACAACATAACATGGAATATAAGCGGTACTACGACTTTAAGCATTAATCCTGGCGCAGTTGTTTCATTTAGTGCAATATCAAGTACAACCATAACATTAAGTTCCCAAACTGTAAATGGAGTGCTTCAAACAAGTGCAGGTACAATTCCTTTTGTAGCTATAGTTCAAAGTTAAGATTAATAATTTTTTAATTTTTTGCAGGGGGTGGGATTTGAACCCACGATGGCCTTAAGCCACTGGATCTTGAGTCCAGCCCCTTAGACCAGGCTCGGGAACCCCTGCATCACGAAGTCACAATTGTCCCAATATCTTCATTTTCCAAAGCTCTTTTTATATTTTCCTCTATTTTTCCATTGAATACTCTTACTGGGATTTTGGATCTTTTAATTATTTGTAAAGATTGAGGATCAAAAAGTTTATAATCACCTGCTAAAGAAGAATGCGCTGGAGTTATAATATTTATTAAATCATTTATGTTCATCTTTTTAATAATCTAGCATCTTTATACACATTCGGATCTTTATCAAAGACACCATCAACATTTGTAGCATATAATAACATAGATTTACTCAATTCAGCAACAATGCATGCTACTGTTGTTGTTGAAATTGTAGGAAATAAACCCCCACAAATTATCCTTTTACCTTCATTTAATTTTTGAATTAATTCATCAAAATTTCTTATAAATGCAAAAGTACTTTGTTCAGCTAATATTTTATAAATTATACTTGCATTAATTTGGCTTATTTGTATTCCTATGAAGTCTAGGTATGGTTCAGGAAGGTACAATTTTCTACCTATATTAATATAGTTCCTTGCCCATTTTCCACCGCCTATTACGATATGAAAATTTTTGTATTTTACTGCAAGATTCTGCAATAAATTAGAATATTTTAAGAATGAATCTTCATTTTCTGTTATTAAATGACCACCTATTTTTAAAACGTATTGCATTTTTTAATGATATTAATAAAAACAAATAAATACTTCAATTTATTCAGATTTTGCTTTATTATTTAGTATTTTAAAATAGCAACTATACCCTGAAAATTAGATCTTATCGATTCACTTTCACTAATATTTTTGCTTAAATAGATAACTTCTGCGCCCAATTCTATAGCCTTATCTACAATTTCATCAGTAATATCCCTCTCAGATGTAATTTTTATGTTCTCAGAACCACATATCTTACATTTTAAGTTTTGTTTAACTTTCAAAAGAGGATCATTTCCAAAAATTTCTTCATTTAGCGTATTACAATTTTGGCATATATATTCAACCTTTTTTATGATAGAATCTTCGACAATTAATAATTTGGATATATTTTTTGGTTTAAGACGTTTATAACTTCCTTTATGCCAATAGCTAATTTCTTAGGATCGTCATTTAACAATTTCAAAAAATTATCCATTTCTTCTTTTTGCTTAACTAATTCTACCTTTTGTAACAGTTCTTTTCCCCGTTGTAACAGTTCATAGATTCCTTCTTCTCCTGAATATCCCAAATCAATAACACCAATGATTAATTTCTTAAGATCAGCTGGTATATAGTCTCCATCTACAAAATCATTTTTTGTGGGTCCAGGCCCTCCTAGAACGATACCATCCACTTTATTATCCTGTAAATAATATTTAACCATCCGTTCCCCAATCCTTTTATAAAATTCATGTGCTAATATTTCGATAACTCTTTCAAACCTTCTAGCAGATTGACCGCCTGCCCTATGTTTACCTGGAATACCTGATGTTATTGTTTCAAGAATCTCAAGATTGCTTCCTTCTAAAATAGCAAATGATGCCTCTTCTCTATCTATAGCTACAAGACCGTATTTGTTTCCGACTTTTAGCATTTCCTCTAATATATCTGTATGAAAATGAGAATCACATCGGTATAAATAAATAGAAATAGGTTTAGGTGGTTCAATTAAATATATTTCAAATTTTTCATTACCAGGAGCATTACCTGCAATATAACCTGCAAAAACAACCAACCCGTTCTCTGATGCTTTATTAAAGAATTTCAATCTTTGCATTATACTAACTAATGATTCTTGAACATGATGTCTCGTTGTTCTATCCTTTATATTTCCTGCTTGTGAATATTCGCTTTTCAATACGTCCATTATATCCGCTATCTGCCTACCTGCAGGTATATACAAAGAAATGAGCTCTGTCCCTCTTCCTTCTTTACTCTTCAATTCTTTAATTAATCGCTTTAGTTTAATCAGTTCCCCTGAGTTTAATTCTGACATTAGAGTAAAAACTAAAATAATTTCATGCATATAATTTATAAATTTGACTAATTGAAAGGATATATCATTAAGTTCGAGGATAATTGGACCGGGAGGGATTCGAACCCTCGACCTTCCGCGTGCGAAGCGGACATTCTACCACTGAACTACCGGCCCTAATAAAAGGGCCCAGGATGGGATTCGAACCCATGCAATAGGCTCCACAGGCCTACGAGCTACCACTACTCAACCTGGGCCATGACATTAAATCATAATATTATCCTAGATAAATAATTTGCACATTATTATTTATTAGCCTAATTGCATAATGTTAAGAAAGAAAAGACAAAAAGACTTGGCTAGGCAAAGAATAAAGATGTTGTTTGATTTAGCTATTAAAAACTATAAATATGATAGAGAATTTTCATCTAATTGTATAAGAATTGCATATAAGATTAAGAAAAATTTAATATTCGGTTACCAAAAAATCTGAGAAGTTTATACTGTAAAAAATGTTATAACTTATTAATACCGCCTGATGGAGTAAAGATAAGAATCCATGGTAAAGGTAAAAAATTAAAATCGTAAAAATTTGTAATGTATGCAATAGAATTATTAGAGAAGAACTTGAAAGATTTAGGTAATCACTCTTATATAGGAGTTAAAAATAAAAGTATCTACATATGACTGACCCTAGATATGTTTCCGCTGAGTTACTTATTCAAGAACTATCAAGTTACTTAAAAGAAAATGTAAAGGAAATAACTCCTCCTGAATGGGCATCATTTGTTAAGACTTCTACAGGCAAAGAAAGATTGCCCATTCAAAATGATTGGTGGTATACGAGAAGTGCATCTATTTTAAGAAAAATTTACATATTTGGTCCCATAAGTGTTGAATCATTAAGAACTATTTACGGTACAAGAAAAAGGTATGGAAAAAGATTAGAGCACCATGTAAAAGGCAGTGGAAGCATAATTAGAAAAATATTGCAACAATTAGAAGCTGCAGGATTGGTAGAGAAAACTAAAAAAGGTAGAATTTTATCAAAAAAAGGGAGATCACTAATAAATAAGCTGTCAAATAAATTATTTAATGAGATAATTAAAGTTAGACCTGAATTAATAAAATATAGACCTGGAGGTGGTAAAATTGGCGGAGGACCCAGAACTGGAAGAATTAAGGAGAAGAAAGCTTGAAGAATATCAAAGGAGATTGGAAGAGGCTTACATTAGAGAACAACAGAAAAAAGAATATGAAGAAAAAAAAGCCCAAATTTTAAGAAGGATTATGACGCCAGAGGCAAGAAGTAGAATGGAGACGCTCAAACTTGTTAAACCAGAATTAGTTGAACAATTAGAAGCTCAACTTATCCAATTAGCCTTGAATGGAAGAATAAAAGCCCCTATAACTGATGAACAGTTAAAGGCAATGTTAAAAAGTTTGCAACAGCAACAATCTGATACAAAAATAAGAATAATAAGGCGAGAATAATGGCAAAAATAAAACATTATATAGAAAGAAAAAGCTCGCGAGAGAGTTCAAACTATCTAAAGCTGTCCCTATTTGGGTAACTGCAAAAACAAGAGTAGGTGGAAAGAGATTGAGGAGAACTAATAGAAGAAGAACTTGGAGAAGTTCATCGATAAAGCTATGAGTGTAGAAGGAAAACAGAATCAAACTGTTGAAGAAGAAAAGAAGGAATCGCTATATGAAAATTTGCTTGAAGAAAACGAAAAAGTTAAAGAAGAGAAAGTTTTAACAGTAAATCTTAGAGACGCTAAAAAAGCTCCCAAATTAAAAAGAGCAAAAAGAGCAATAAAAGAACTTAAAGAAAACATAATGAGATATACAAAACTTCATTCTATATTAATCCATAATAAAATAAATGAATTAATATGGTTAAGAAGTGCTAAAAAACCACCTTCAAAAATTAAAGTTAAGATTATAATAACTGATAAAAATAAAGCTATAATTCTACCAATTGAATAGTGGGAGGAACATCAAAAGGATTCATATATAATTCTGAAATAATAGGCGCATTTGCATATGCAACAAATAAAGTATGCCTTCTTCCAAAAGGCATTGATAATAAAACCAAAAAATATTCAATGAAACTTTAGAAACGGAAATACTTGAAACGACAATTTCAAATAGCCCATTAATTGGTATATTTATTGTCGCTAACGAGAACGGTGCAATTTTGCCTTGGACATCGTCTAAAGAAGAAATAGATATGCTAAAATCATATTTCAAAGATATAGAAGTTCTTGAGTCAAAATTTAACGCTATTGGAAATCTCGTTAGTGCAAATTCAAAGGGCGCTGTCTTGCATGTTGATTTTAATGAAAATGAAATTGAATTGATTAAAAGCGTGCTTAAAGTTAATAAAATTGCAAAGTTAAGTAAAAACAAACCTTTAGCTAGTTATTTATTTGTGGATGATAATGGATTTTTAGCGTCTTTATATTTTGATGACTATGATATAAAAATGTTTGAAGATGTTTTTTCTGTACAAGGCGATATAGGTACAGTTAATAGAGGCAGTAATATTATTAAGCTAGGAATTATAAAAAATAATAAGGGACTTATAGTTGGGGGGTTGACAACAGGTGCAGAAATCGCAAAAATTGAACAAATCTTTGGAGTTGCAAAGAAAATTAAATAGGTATGAAGTTAAAGGTATTGTTAAAAAGGTAAAGATTTTAAGGTAGATTTTAAAACATTCGTATTTGGCTATTCATTAAAACACGCAACTGATGTAATACTATCAAGATTAGGAAGTAATTATAAAGTAAAAAGGAAAAACATAATAATTGAATATATTAAAGAAGTTAAAGAAAATGAGCAGCAAAGAGAAGGAAATAAATAGAAAAGTTTTAGAATATGAATATTATAAGCAACTTTTAGATAATTATCAAAATGAATTTACTGCGATAACAGCATTGTTGAATGAAGTTGATGCAACGTTAACTTCTCTAAACGAGCTATATAAAATTCGAGAAAGTCAAACAGAGCTTTATACATCGTTAGGTAGTGGATCCTATTTAAAGGTTAATCTCAATAAAGATAATAAAATATTGCTGAATATTGGCGCAAAAATATTTGTTGAATATACTCTTGAACAAGCTACTAATTTTCTAAATCGAAGAAAACAAAAAATAACTGAATCTTTGGAAAATACTAGCAAAGTTATTAGAGAATTAAGTTTAATAGTCTCTAGATTAGAAGCAGAACTTGCCAAATTAACTGAAAGTAAAGAATAAATGTTTTCTGGTATAAAGAAAGCATTTTCATCGTTAAAGGAGAAAATTTTAACTACTCAATTATCAGGAAATGAATTAAAGGAAGAACTTTGGAAATTTGAATTAAAATTGGTTGAAAATAATGTTTCTGAAGAAGTAGCTGAGAAGATAGTAAAAGAAATTGAAAATAGACTAATAGCTAAAAAAATAGGGAGATTTGATAAAGCTGAAAATATAATTAATGCTTTATATAAAGAAACATTAAAAGTTCTGCTAAGAGATATTGAAGATAAAAATTTATTGGATGAAATTTTAAAAAATAAGCCGTATATAATTCTTTTCGTAGGTATTAATGGAACTGGAAAAACGACATCAATTGCTAAATTATGTTATTATCTTAAAAATAAACATAAGATGAAATGCTTACTTGCATGTTCAGATACGTACAGAGCTGGTGCAATTGAGCAACTAGAGACCCATGCTAAATTATTAGGTGTTGAAATGGTAAAACACAAATATGGCGCGTCACCTACAGCTGTAGCTTACGACGCTGTTGCTTATGCATATAAAAACAATTTCGATGTAGTCTTAATTGATACAGCAGGTAGAATGGATACAGATATAAATTTATTAGATGAAATGAAAAAGCTTGTAAGAGTAATAAAGCCACATGCAACATTATTAGTAGTTGATAGCTTATCAGGGAACGATGCTTATTATCAAGCTGAAATTTTTAACAAAGAACTAAACATAACAGGTTATATATTGACGAAAACGGACGCAGATGAAAGAGGTGGTACAATTTTAACCCTTATCTATTCCACAAAAAAGCCAATATTGTTCGTAGGTACTGGATTAAATTACAATGACTTTATACAAGTAAATAAAGATTGGATAATTAATAAGTTGATTGAAGAATGAAGAATATAATAAATAACATAAAAGGGATGAGAGGACGAGATCTACTCTCAATTACAGATCTTAATAAACAAGAAATCTTATCAATTGTAAATCTAGCTGAATATATTAAAACGCTTAGTAAAATAGGAGTAAAAAGTTTTAATTATTTAGTAGATAAAAAAGTAGCACTTATATTCCAGAAACATTCAACAAGAACAAGAGCGTCATTTTCGGTAGCTTTACAAGAATTAGGTACTCAATCTTATTATTTTAGTTGGAATGAATTACAATTAGCTAGGGGTGAAAGTATAAGAGATACAGCTAGTGTTTTGAATAGATACTTTGATGCAGCTATTTTAAGAGTTTATAAACATAGTGATTTGGAAGAATTTGCAAATTATTTTGACGGGCCTGTTATCAATGCTTTAAGTGATTTGGAGCATCCATGTCAGATTCTATCTGATTTTTTTACTATATATGAAAAATTTGGTAAATTAGAAGGTATAAAAATTTCATATATTGGCGACGGTAATAACAACGTTGCGATAAGCCTACTTCTAGGTTCAGCTATTTTAGGAACGAATATTACAATTATTTCTCCCAAAAGATATCAACCTACCTCACAAATTCTAGAAAAGGCCCAAATTATTGCTAAAAAATCAGGATCTTCGATTAGAGTCACAGAAGAAATTAAGAATTCAATGTTGGATGCCAATATTATTTATACGGATACCTTTGTATCTATGGGAATGGAATCAGAAAAAGAAATTAGATTAAAAGAATTGAAGGATTATCAAGTTAATGAAAAAATATTCGAATTAAATCCAAATGCATATTTTATGCATTGTGCTCCATGGCATCTAGGAGAAGAAGTTACTGAAGGAGTCGTATATGGTAAAAATTCTATAGTATTCGAACAAGCAGAAAATAGATTGCATACAAGCAAAGCTATTTTAATTGCTCTCTTAAAATAAAGTTTATTAAATAGATCCTAGCTTAAATTTTAATTGCTAACTTGTCAGAAAAATTAAAATCGCTTTGGAATTCAATTCGTAACATATTATCTCTAGCAATTAAACCTACAAAAGAAGAATTTAATTTAATGTTTAAGATAGTAGGTGTTGGGTTTTTAATTGTAGGAACATATACTTTTGTAATAAGCCTATTAGGTTTTGGTCTTCAAAGTATAAATATCTCAAGCGTACCTCAAATAGCAATATTAATATTTACGGTGGTTATAGGAATAGTATTATTATTATATTACTATGGAACAAGAAAAAGAATCTGGTAAAGGTTCAGAAATTAAGATATTTGCAGTTAAAGTTACTACTGGTTATGAAAATACTACGGCCTTCATAATAAATGAAAGATATAAAGCTGTGGCTGATAAAACGAGCGTTGTATCTGCACTAGTGTTGGATGAAATAAAATCTTATGTTATGGTTGAAGCTAAAAATATGGGAGACGTATTATCGCTATTTTACGGGCTTAAACATGTTAAAGGTCAAATAAAAGGCATGATAGATATCAAAGAAATAGAACATTTATTAGTTCCTAAAGAAGCAATAACTGACTTAAAAGAAGGTTATGAAGTAGAGATAATTTTTGGTCCATTTAAAGGTAATATAGCAGAAATAATTGAAGTTGATAAGAGCAAAAATGAAGTGACGGTAATTTTAAAAGATGCTGTAAGTAATATACCAATTCATTTATCTGCTGAATATGTTAAAGTTATAAAGAAATAATAATAACAATAAATAAAATGCCAAAATCAAAATCATTTAATTTTACTATAGAAGGAGGAAAAGCTACAGGAGGACCGCCTATAGGTCCTGCACTGACACCTTCAGGTATAAATGTGATGGATGTTGTTAAAAAGATAAATGAAGCTACAAAAGAATTCGCAGGAATGCGTGTACCTGTAACTGTTAAAGTTGATCCTGAAACAAAAGAGTTTGATATAGAAATAGGAACGCCTTCAACAGCCGCGTTGCTTCTAAATGAATTAAAAATAGAGAAAGGTTCTTCATCTCCATCAAAACAAAAAGTTGGAAATTTAACGCTCCAACAAGTAATAAAGATAGCAAAATTGAAAATTAAAGATCTTTTAGCTAAGGATATTAAAGCGGCAACTAAAGAAATATTAGGTACATGCGTTAGCTTTGGTATAACAGTTGAAAATAAGGATCCTAGAGAAGTACAAAAAGAAATAGATAAAGGTTTATACGATAATTTATTCAAAGAAATATAATTATGTCAAAAACAATTCAAAAATTATCAGCAGATTCAGATACTATACTTAGTGCAATTTCTAAATTAGAGTTATCAAAGAAGAGAAGATTCAACCAAACGTATGAAATAATAGTAAATTTAGCTGATGTAGATTTAAAAAAAGTAGCCAACAAAATGAATTTGATATTAAAATTACCTAATAAGATTTCAAAAGAATCAAAAGTTTGTATTTTTGCCGAAAAAGATGTAGCAAAATTAGCTGAAGAAGCTGGAGCTGATGCAGTTATTAGAAAAAGTGATCTGGATAAATTACAAGGAAATAAAAGAGAATTGAAAAAATTAGCTAAAAAATATAATTTCTATCTAGCTCAACCTGAAATGATGCCCGTCGTTGGAAAGTTATTAGGCCAATATCTTGGTGCAAAAGGTAAATTGCCACAAGTTTTACATCCAAACACCGATGTAGCAAATTTGGTAAAGGACTTGAAACAAAGTGTGAGAATTAGAATAAAGAATCAACCAACCTTAAGTTGTGCTATAGGTAAAGAAGGAGATGATCCTAAGAAGTTAGCAGAAAATGCTATTTTTGTGATAAATGAAATACAAAGAGTGCTAGCTGGTGAAGGAAGAATTAAAAGTGTGTATATAAAGAAAACGATGTCAAATCCTATTAGGGTGAGATAAAAGTGTCATTAAAATACAAGGCCATAAAGAAAGTTACAAAATTAAAAAAATCTAAACAGTTAGATGAAATAATTCGCTTACTTAATGACTTCAAATATATAATAGTTGCTGATTTAATTGGTCTAAGAAGTAGTGAAATTCAAGAAATTAGAAAAATTGTAAGAAATTATGGCATATTAAAAGTTGCAAAAAACAATTTAGTTAAAATAGCAATAGAAAAAAAATTTGGAAAGCAAATACGAGATAAAATCGATAAATTATTAACAAATCAAAATTGCTTTATTTTTACTAATATAAATCCATATGAGCTGTATTTGATACTAGAAAAAAACAAGATATATTCAGCGGCACAACCTGGAATGAAAGCTCCTATAGATATTATTGTTCCAGCAGGAAACACTGGCTTAACACCAGGACCTATATTAAGTAAGTTTAGTAAATTAAAGAAAAAACAAGATATATTCAGCGGCACAACCTGGAATGAAAGCTCCTATAGATATTATTGTTCCAGCAGGAAACACTGGCTTAACACCAGGACCTATATTAAGTAAGTTTAGTAAATTAAAGGTACCAACTAAAATTGAAGAAGGTTCAGTTTGGATAGCTAAAGATACTATAGTAGCCAAACAGGGTACAGAAATAACTAAAGAAATAGTAGAATTATTAAATTTACTAAATATAAAGCCAATATCAAAAACCTTAAATTTAAAGTTCGCATTCGATGGAAAAAACATAATAGAAAAAATAGTATTAGATATAGAAGAAATAAGGAAAGAAATAATTGATGCTTATAACAACGCTTTAAAAATCGCTTTAAATAATGCATTACCCGTTAAGGAAACATTGCCTGCGTTGATACTAAGTGCACAAATGAATTCAATAAAATTATTACAAAATATGGTATTACCGGAAAAGGAAAGTTTATCGTTTAATTTGATTAAAGCGCAAATGTTAGCCAAATACCTATTAGATAAGCTTAACGTTAAGTAAATTAAAAAGCAAATATTTTTATTTAGGAAGTTACATATAGTTTAAAGAAATATGGAATACGTATATGCTGGTTTATTGCTGCATTATGCAAAAAAGGAGATAAATGAAGATAATTTGACCAAGATCTTTCAGTCAGCAGGTATACCGTATGATGAAAATAAACTTAAAATGTTTGCCGCTGCTTTAAAGGAAATTAATATAGAAGAGACATTAAAGTCTGCAACTGCACTACCAGCAGCTGTTACAGCTACACCTCAACAAACAACAGCACCTGCTGAAGCTAAGAAAGAAGAAAAGAAAGAAGAAGAAGTCTCAGAGGAAACGCTATCTGCAGGACTTTCTGCTTTATTCGGGTAAAGATAAAAATATCATTTATTGAATTAATTTAACTATTTATTAATGGAATTTAGCAAAGACGAATATGAATTAAAATATTTTATTCAAAATGGTTTCGTTAGAAAGCAATGTAAAAATTGTAAAAGATATTTTTGGACCCTTAATAAAGATTTTGAATATTGCCAAAGTTCTCCTTGTGTTGAATATGGCTTTATAGGAGAAAAAATATCCAATTTTAATCTAAATGAAGTAAGAAATCTGTTTATTAATTATTTTAAAGAAAAAAAGTCATACAGAAATCAGTTATAGACCTGTTGTTGCTAGATGGAGGGATGACATATATTTAACAATAGCAAGTATTGCTGTTTTTCAACCTTTTGTTACAAGTGGAATAGTTCCACCACCTGCTAATCCTCTAGTTTTTTCTCAACCTTGTATTAGATTAAAGGATATTGATCTTGTTGGTAAAACAGCGGGTAGACATCTAACTATATTTGAGATGATGGCGCATCATTCATTTAACACAGTTTATAACACAATTTATTGGAAAGATGAAACTGTTGAATACTGTCAAGATTTTTCCTCGAAAATTTTGAACATAGATCCCTTAAGTATCTGCTACATTGAAGATGCGTGGGAAGGTGGTGGAAATGCTGGGCCTTGTTTCGAAGTAGCATCTAAGGGATTGGAAATTGCGACTTTAGTTTTTATGAAATATCAAATAGTAAATGGAACATTAAAAGATCTTCCTCTATTTATCGTAGATACTGGTTATGGTCTTGAAAGATATGCTTGGTTTATATCAGGTAAGTCTTCAGCATTTCATGCAATCTATGATAAATTACTTGAAAAATTTTTAAAAAATTAGGTCTGGATAAAGAAGTTAATCATATAAGTGAAATACACTCAAAAAAGTCACTTTTGTACTTACAAGATAAAGATCCAATTTTTAGCATAAGTAAAGAATTAAATACGAATGAAAAAGAAATAAGGGAAATAATAAAAAGGCTTGAAGCTAGCTATGTTCTATTGGATCATTCCAAATGCATAACATTTTTGTTAGCTGATGGTATAGTTCCTTCAAATGTAGGAGAAGGATATCTTGGTAGATTAGTCATAAGAAAATTATTAAGGATAATGAAATTACTAAACATTGATATAACACTAGAAGAGCTCATAGAAGATCAAATAAGTTTATGGAGTAAAAGCTTTCCACACCTCGTAAAAGAAAAGGATAGAATAATAGAAATTGTCAATATTGAAAGAGAAAAATACGACCAACTCCTTAAAAGAGCCGATACAATGATAGATAATTTAATTAGGGAGAAAATTAAGAAAAATGAAAAATTTAATATAGATGAATTAATAAATTTATACGATTCACATGGAATTAGCCCAGAATATGTAGTTGAAAAGGCAGCAAAATATAATATTGAAATAAGCGTACCTAAAGATTTCCTTTCTAAAATAGTAGAAAAACATGAAATTAGCGTAAAAAAAGATATAAAAAAAGTAGATCTGCCTATAACAAAAGATTTACAGCCGACATACCCATTATATTATGATAATCCATATACTGATACATTCAGAGCTAAAGTTTTGAAGGTAATATATCCAGATTGGATTATATTAGATAAAACAGCATTTTATCCTGAAGGAGGAGGACAAATATACGATACTGGAAAAATTATTTACAACGATTTTGAAATGAATGTTCTGTCTGTTTATAAATTTGATAATGTTATTTATCATAAAGTTAACAAGATAATCAGTGGTATTGAAGGACAAGAAGTAATCGGCAAGATTGATTTCAATCGAAGATTAGATATAATGAGACATCATACAGCTACACATATTATGCTTTATTCACTTAGAAAAATACTAGGTAATCACGTTTGGCAGGCAGGTGCTCAAAAAGATGAGGAAAAAGGCAGGTTAGATATAACTCATTATAAAAGGATTAATGAAGAAGAATTAAAGAAGATAGAACAGGAAGCAAATAAAATAGTGTTATCAAATATTCCTGTAAAGGCTAGATTTATGGATAGAAAAGAAGCAGAAGAGAAATACGGATATTATATTTATCAGGGCGGCGTACCTGATGGAAGATTTATCAGAATAGTAAGCGTAGGTGATTATGATTATCAAGCTTGCGGAGGGACGCATGTTTCAACAACAGGAGAAGTAGGAATAATTAAAGTCATAAGAACGGAAAGAATACAAGACGGTATTGAGAGGATTATATACACTGCAGGGTTTAAATCCGTAGAATATTTTGGAAAATTAGAGAAAGAAATATTATTAGCCACAAATAAGTTAAATGTTCCTACCAACAAACTATTGGAAGGAATAACCAAGTTGTTAGAAGAAAACAAGAAACTGAAAAAACTAAATGAAAAATTAAGCTTACGAATTGCTAACGAAATCTATAATAACTTAAAGAACAAACCATACGTCTTAAATAAAATTAAAGTCTATTTTGGTCAATTTCAAAGTTTAGGAGAAAAAGAGATGATAAATATAGGAGAATTAATTACAAAAAAAGAGAGTAATTCTTTAGCAGTACTATTCAGTAGGTTAGATAACAGAGTTGAATGCTTTATTTTCGCTAGCCAGGATTTAATAAAGCAAAAGATTTACGCTTATGAAATAGCTAAGATGATTTCTACATATCTTAAAGGAAAAGGCGGTGGAGATGAAAAATTCGCTAGGATTGTAGGAACAGACGAGGGTGGAATAAAACTTGCAATAGAAAAAATTATTGAAAAATTTAAATTTAGCTAATATGAGCAATCAAGAAATGAATTTTTTTGAAATAGAAAAGAAATGGCAAGATAGATGGAGAGATGCAAAAATTTTTGAGGCTGAACCGATTGAGGGTAAAAATAAGGTTTTTATTACTATTCCTTACCCCTATATGAATGGGCATTTACATGTGGGATTTGCATATACATCATCAAGAGGTGAATTTTATAGCCGATTCAAAAGAATGCAAGGCTACAATGTTTTGTTTCCAATGGCTTGGCACTGGACTGGTGAACCTATAGCTGGTACTGCCAAAAGGATTGCTAACGGTGATAAAAAGCTAATAAATGTATTAAAAAAAATTGATAAAATATCCGATGATGATTTAAAAAAATTTGTAGACCCAATATACATTGCCAAATATTACACAGATAAAGCTAAACCCGCTATAATGAAACTGGGATATTCGGTAGATTGGAGAAGAGAATTTGTTACAACTTCTTTAAATAAAGAATATAGTGCGTTTGTCCAATGGCAATATAGAAAACTAAAAGAAAAGGGTTACGTGATTAAAGGAACACATCCAGTCATTTGGTGTCCAAATGATAAATCTCCAACAGGGGATCATGATAGATTAAAAGGAGAAGGAGTTTCTCCAGAAGTTTTCTATCTTATGAAATTTAAGTTTGAAGATGGATTCTTAGTAGCTGCAACTTTAAGACCTGAAACAATTTTCGGAGTTACTAATTTATGGATTAAATCTGATGAGCAATATGCAAAAGTAAAAGTTAAGAATGAGATTTGGTTTGTATCTAAAGATACGGTAATTAAATTAAAGGAACAAGATTTTGATTGTGAAGTATTAAAATATCTTCAAGGTGCATACTTTATAGGTAAAAAAGCACAAGAACCAATTTATAATAGAGAGATATTAATTCTACCAGCATATTTTATAGATCCTAAATTGGGTACAGGTGTGGTGTATAGTGTACCAGCCCATGCACCTTACGACTATATTGCATTGATAGATATTAAAAAAGATAAAAAGATTCAGGAAGAGTTTCAACTAAATTCGATTGAAATCGAGAGATTAAAGCCTATTTCAATAATTAGTACCGAGGGGTTATCAGAAATACCCGCTGAGGATATTGTGGTCAAAATGAAAATAGAAAACCAAAATGATCCTAAATTAGAAGAAGCTACAAAGTATATATACTCTGAAGAATTCAGAAGAGGTAAGCTAAAGGAAAATTGTTCAATCTATGCAGGTATACAAGTTAGCGAAGCTAGGAAAAAGATTATAGAAGATTTGCTTAAACGATCAATATTGGATAAACTTTATGATGCCCCAGAACCCGTAATTTGTAGATGTGGTACAAGATGTATCGTATCTATTTTTAAAGATCAATGGTTTTTAAAATATTCTGATCCGACATGGAAATCATTGGCTAAAAAGGCTGTCGAGAAAATGAAATTTTATCCAACTGAAGCTAAAAGAATGTTTTTGGATATAATTGAATGGTTAGAAGATAAGGCATGCACAAGAAAATCAGGTTTAGGGACATATTTACCATGGGATAGTACATGGATAATTGAACCATTGAGTGATTCTACAATATACATGTCATATTATATAATTTCCAAATATGTCAATTTAGGATTAATAAATATAGATAATTTAAAAGACAAATTTTTCGATTTTGTTCTCTTAGGAAAAGGAGATATTGATTATATTAGTAAATTATGCAATGTAGATAGAAATTTGTTACTGAATATAAGAAAAGAATTTTTATACTGGTATCCTGTCGATTTAAGAAACTCAGCTAAAGAACTTATAAACAATCATCTAACTTTCTTTATATTCCACCATGTGGCACTATTCCCAGAAGATTTATGGCCCAAGGCCATAGGTGTAAACGGATTGATGAATATAGAGGGTAAAAAGATATCTAAATCTGAAGGAAATATAATTTCAATACAAGAAGCTGTAGAAAATTACGGGGCAGATACAATAAGGTTATTTTTAGCTTTAGCAGCGGAAGGACTTGATGATGTTGAGTGGACTTCGTCTGGATTAAAGCAGACAATAAACACACTAAATTCATTTTACTCCTTCATAATGCGACTGATTAACATGAATATATTATCTAATAAAACAAACATGGATAAATGGCTAATAAGTATATTTCAAAAAAGGATAAAACAAGTCACTGAATTTTTTGAAGAGCTTAAAATAAGAAGTGCAACAAATGTAGCTTTATATGAAATTTGGTCAGACATAAAGTGGTATTTGAAAAGAACTGAAACTCCTAATGTAGAGCTTTTGAGGAATATCATAGAAAACTGGCTAAAATTACTTACCCCTATAATACCACATATTTGCGAGGAATTGTGGGAGAAAATAGGAAAATCTGGGTTCATTTCACTTTCTGAATGGCCAAAGTATAATGAAAATCTAATAGATGAAAAGGAAGAAGCAAAGAATATATTATTTATTAACTTACAAAATGATATTCAAAATATTATTTCAAAAAAGAGAAAGCGGAGAAAATATTTTTATATTTACCTTCAAAAACGAAATATGAAATTTTAAAAGAAATATATGAATTAGCTCTAAAAGGAGAAGACCAAAAGAGAATTTTTAATCTTATCTATAAAAAGGAGAATTTTCAAACAAAGGATGCCATTAATACTTTACTTAAATATTATTTCTCTTTAGAAAAAATATTGAGAGATAACATAATTAATGCTGAAGAAATTGACAAGAGAACAATTGAAGAGTTAAGACAACATTATAATAGACAAAAGTTAATAGTTGAAGTTTATAGAGAAGACGATAAGGATATTTATGATCCATTGAATAAAGCCAAAAAGTCTTTACCTTTTAAACCAGGAATTTTAATAGAGTAAATAAAATTTATTACATTATTAAATCTATTAAGGCTATATATATGCCCCGGTAGCTTAGCTTGGACATAGCGCTGGCCTTCTAAGCCAGAGGTCACGGGTTCAACTCCCGTCCGGGGCGAAAAATCTATTGTTGAAAATAAACTCTCATAATAAACAAATAAAACGCCCTGGCCGGGATTTGAACCCGGGTCGCAAGGGTGACAGCCTCACATTCTAACCGGGCTAAACTACCAGGGCTTTAAAGCTAATTTTAATTTATAGTTGGATGAGATATATATGTTTTCATTGTAGAAAAGTATAAAAATATCAATCGTCAAATAGATCTATCTGCTCAATTTAAAAATTTATATTTTTTAGCCACGGATACAATTCATATAACCTTTCGATAGATTTCTTAACTTCCTCTTCTGGATATTCATATGGTAAAAGTTTGTTTTCTAGATAATCTTGGTAGGCTTTAATGTCAAAGTATCCATGACCACATAAAAGGAATAAAATTGTTTTCTCTTCTCCTGTTTGACGGCATTTAATAGCTTCATCTATTACTGCCTTTATTGCATGTGCTGGTTCAGGAGCTGGCAATATTCCTTCAAGCTTAAAAATAAAGATGCAGCATTGAATACTTCTAATTGATTATAAGCTCTTGTTTTAACAATCCCTTCGTTAGCAAGTAAACACAATGTAGGAGCTTTACCATGATATCGTAAACCACCTGCATGTATAGGTGGTGGTATAAAATCGTGACCCAAAGTATACATTTTAATTAACGGTGTTAATCTAGCGGTATCTCCATGATCATAAATATAAACCCCCTTTGTTATACTAGGTGCTGCTGTAGGTTCCACCGCAATAAATTCTATGTTCTTTTTAGCTTTTTTGGACACGACGTCGTAATAAAATGGCCAAAATAAACCAGAAAATGAACTGCCACCACCAATACAGCCAACAATCATATCAGGATAATCATCTAAATATTCTATTTGCTGTTTAGCTTCTTGACCTATAACCGTCTGATGCAGTAACACATGATTGAGAACACTGCCTAACGAATACTTAGTTTTTTCATGTGTTATTGCATCTTCTATAGCTTCGCTTATTGCTATCCCTAAACTACCTGGATTAGTAGGATCTTTTTCTAACAAAGATTTTCCATATTTTGTATTATTACTTGGACTTGCATAAACATCAGCATTCCATAGTTGCATTAAGATTCTTCTGTATGGTTTTTGATCATAACTAGATCTAACCATATAAATTCTAGCTTTCAAGCCAAACATATGGCAAGCAAAAGCCAACGCACTACCCCACTGTCCGGCACCTGTTTCTGTAGTTAAATTTTCTATACCCTCTTTATAATTGTAATATGCTTGTGCAATAGCTGTATTAGACTTATGACTACCTGGCGGCGAGACACCTTCATATTTATAATAGATCTTCGCAGGCGTCTTTAAGTAACTTTCAAGATTATAAGCTCTATATAATGGGGTAGGTCTCCATAATCTATATGCTTCTTTTATTTCTTTAGGAATGGGTATCCACCTTTCATTAGACATTTCCTGCTTGATTAATTCTTTGGGAAATATGATCTCCAAGTCTTTCGGATTTATGGGTTCTTTTGTAGCAGGATTTATCGGTGGCGGTAAAGGTTTTGGTAAATCAGGCAAAATATTATACCAATAATCCGGAATAGTTGCTTCCACAATAACACGAATTGCAGATACCATGAGAAATTATTATCTTCTCATTTTTATTAAGCATTTTTGTACAAAAAAATACATTTTTCATAAATTATTAATAGAAGATATGATAAAAATTATACATGTATGAGTATATCATATTATAAAAAATTAATTGAAGAAAAATTAGGCAGATATAGATCAAGATTACCTATCATAAAATCGATGCTTTCAAATGGTATAAGTATTGATAATGAAGGACATTATAGAGCTGGGCCATTTAAAATTCCAGACTCTTCTTTAGCTAAAGCACTTAATATTGATAGAAGGATTGTGCGAGAAACTGCTTTTTACATTTTAAACGATGAAGAATTAAAAAAGTTATTCATGAATTTAACTCCAATTTGTTCAATGACAAAAGTATCTGGTTTGCTAGGCTTTACATCTTTAGTAATAACAGTAAAAGACCCGAAAAAGTCAGGAATAGTGTCTAATGTAACAAATTTAATAGCAAAGTATGGATTAGGTATACGACAGATATTTGCTGATGACCCAGAACTTTTTGAAGAACCTAAATTGACTGTAGTTATAGAAGGAAGTATCCCAGGCGAATTCTTAAGCGAACTTAGCAAATTTGAAGATGTTAAAACAATAACAATTTTAAAATAGTATTCATTTAATATTCTATTCTTTATTCTTATAGCGTTATTTATTTATTCATTATCATATCATAAATGAACATGGTTTAAATAATATTCAATCTTAATTTTGTAACACTATAGTGAATTTTAAAATAAATTGATAGATTCATTAAACCTACTGAAAGAATATATTTAATAATAAAAAATTTTGTTTTATAATTTATATTTGATGTAACAACAAATATCTTTTTGCAATTTCTACGAGCTCCAATAAGCTATTTATTACATAATCTGCTATATTATTATAATCATCTTTATATCTCTTGATATATACAGCAATAGCTCCAATTGATTTTGCAGGTATCATATCATTTATGCTATCCCCTACGATAATGCTTTCTTTAGAGCTTATATTTATTCTTTTAAGAGCTTCTATGAAAACATCAGGCTTAGGTTTACCTTCCTTAACCATATCGCTACTTACCCATGCTTCAATTTGATTAAATTGTAATTTATTCTTTAATACTTGCATTATGTCATAGCTTAGACTTGAAGCTATCGCAAGTTTCAGATTTAAAAGTTTTAATTGACTAAGAGTAGGTTGCACTTCAGGAAACGGCTTTATATCATTAATTGAACTAGATAAAATTTCTTTCCTTCTTTCAATTATATCTTTTATTCTTTCATCATTTTCAATTCTAGTAACTTTTTTTATTATGTCCCTTGCCGATAATCCCCGAAGTTCCTTAAAATAATATTCGACTGTGATTGCATAGCCTAATTCTTTAAAAACTGTAACCCATGATTTTGCTAAATGTAAGTTTGAATCAATTAATGTGCCATCTAAATCAAACACGATACCTTTGATCATTTAGAATTACCTATTTAAATTAAAATCCTTCCAGATATCTTTATCCCCCCACAGGCCTAGTTTCCAAGCTGTAAATTCTACTATTTGTGTGTGATCGATAAATAAATTCACATTCTTGCTAATATTTTTAAGGTACCATTTAAAGACTGGTGGGTCAGAAGCTTCAAACATAAGCTTTTCGAAACCAAAATTATCTATGAGCTTTTTTACAACGTCTGTTCTCCACTTTTCAGGAGGCAAATCCTCAGTTATACCTTCTGATTCTATCATAATCATGTTGACTCCCGCGTTTATAAAAATTCTGCATTCTTGTATAAAATTTTCAACAGATCTAAGCTTAATTTCTTCTTCATAACCAATTATATGTGTGCCACCTCCTGCACCAATTATTAAAGAAACTTCAGGCTTTGCCTTAAGACCTCGATTCATAACTCTTTTGACCATATCAAGCTTATAATCTAATGGAATCGAAATGAAACCGCTTGAAATTTCTATTACATCGAAATCAAGCTCTTTACATTCTTCAATATAATTATCAACGACTTTATCTCCTTGCAAGATAACTCTTTCAATAAAGCCACCTGTAGAGACATATACATTGTAGTCATGGCATATTTTGATAATCTTCTTTACTTTTTCTTTTGAAAGTAGTCGCATCGAGCCTCCTGCAAATTTATAACCGTCTACGTATTCACCCCAATCATCAAGTAAATCTTTCAAATACCCATAACTTACTGAGGTATAATATGGCCCTCTTATTTCAATCAATCCGTATTTTCTAGGTTTTGGTGGTAAGTCATCAATCTTTACAAAATCAAATGCTTTTTTGATCATACATATTGAATAAGCTATATTATAAAAATTTCTATTCTTTATATGCTATAGCATCTATTTCAACATCAGCATCCATAGGTAAATTATCTACGAAAATCAATGTACGAGCCGGTAAATTATCTTTGAAATATTGTTTGTACACCTCATTAAACAACTTTGAATTCCTCGATTTTAAATAAACTGTTACTTTAATTATATCATTCAGACTTAAAGAATTAGCATTCAAGACTTCAATTAAATTTTCAAAAACTTGCTTGAATCTTTTATGGTCATCACCCTCTATAATGCTACCAGTAGACGGTTCAATAGGTAGTAAACCAGATATAAAGTAAAAGTTATTAGCCTTTTTTACTAAAACATATGGCCCTAATGGCTTTAACATTGATTATTTAATAGTTACTATTCTAAAAAAGCTATTACTTCTTGAATATCTTTAAAATTATATTCTTTATCCTTGACGGTCAAAATTATTTTTTCTATTTTAAAATATTTTAAAATATCTACAATAGATTTGTTACCAAAAGCTTGAAACCATTTTATTTGATCTCCTGTATATTTATCTTCAACAAATACATTTCCATCCAGTATAATAGAATATCTAGTATTAGATAATATAATAGCAGATCTAGCCTTTTTTGCCTTTAAAATTTCTTTTAACCTTTTAAATTCTGCTTCTAACATTATTTAAAAACCATTCCTTAAGCTTTGATAAGTCAACCTCATATTGATTCTTAGTTAACATGTCCCTAACTATAACAACATTTTTTCTCAATTCTTTTTCTCCAATTATTAGGAAATAATTTGCTTTCTTTTTACTTGCTTCACTAAGAGCTTCTTTCAAAGAATGGTTAGTTGTATCAATATTAACAATACAATTCACTTCTTTTAACTCAGAAACAATTTTAAATAGAAATTGAATAAGTTTTTCATTAATATTTAAAGAGTAGATTATACACAATATTTTTTGGTAATTTACTTTAATATTTTGAATTAATGCGATTCTATCAATCCCAAGTGCACAACCTGTCGCTGGGGTATGAAATCCTCCATAATATTCAATTAATAGATCATATCTGCCACCTCCTCCTACAGAGACATTTAAGTTCGGTACATAATACTCATAAATCACACCAGTATAATATTCGATACCTCTAGCAAAAGATAAATCGATGCTATAATTTTTTAAATTTATGCTATTAAGATAGCTGATAAAAATATAAAAGTTTTCTAAATGTTTTAATAAAGGCTCGTACTTTAGGTATTTCTTTGCTTCATCCATTATATTATCACCTTTTAGATTTGATAAATTCAATAGAATTTCATAAACCTCTAAACCTTTTTCATAACTTGATATTTTCCTTTTTAATTCATCAAAATTCTTCTTATCAATAAGATATAAGAAATAGGGCAATTCTAAATCTCTAACACCGCCTATTTTTAAAAGTTCTTTAATTAGACCCATGTGACCTACCTTTAGCTGAACTTTTTCTATTCCTAACGCACTAAAAATATCGTAACACATATTTACTATTTCAATATCAGCTAATACTGATTGTGAGCCCAGATGTTCAAATCCAGCTTGCCAAAATTCACGATATCTTGCCTTTTGGGGTTCATCATATCTAAAAACATTAGCAAAATATGAAATTCTTAGTGGCTTAGGAAGCTGTTGTAACTTATTTATAAATACCCTAGCTACAGAAGGCGTTAATTCCGGCCTTAGGGCTATTTTCCTCTTAGATAAATCTTCAAAAACATACATCCTTTTATTTATTTCATATCCTGATTTCTTTGCAAATAGCTCATAATACTCTAATGTAGGTAAGATAGCCTCGGAATATCCATAGAACTTACTAATTCTTCGAGCTGTATCTATAATATGGATGAATTTTTCAGCTTCTTCAAAAATTATATCCCTTGTTCCTTTAACGTTTTGTAGTTTGTCAACCATAATATGATATAATAAAAAATCCAATTAGCGTAATTAACATACCAACTAGATAAAGATTTTTAGCTCTAATTGCACTTTCTCGAGATTTATTTTTAACCACTATTAAAGTAGCATAAATTAATATTGCGTCTGTTATGATTACAGGCAATGAATATGTGAATTGTAAAAGTTTTAATGGAAATGGCAATATACTCAAAAGTATTGCTATAAAAATCATAAACGAAGCCAATTTTGTTGCAAAATCAATTCCGTATTTATTTGCAACAGTGATAATGCCCATTGTTCTATCACCAGTTATATCGATTATTCCCTTAATTATTTCTCTACCTATATTTGAAATTAGCGCAAGTATAACTAATATAAATATTGGAGCAAAGTTAGAAAAACTAAATAAGCTGGCACCAAAGATAAATGGTAAAGCTGTAGAATAAGCTACTGCTACATTTCCTATAAATCCTCTTTTCTTTAATTTCATATTATAGATAAATGATATTAAAAGACCAGAAATTACAAGCAATAATGATAATATATTCAAAAGTAACAAAGATAAGAACGCAGATATTACCGCTAGAATAATTGAATATTTCAATGCATGTTCTCTTGTTATTCTACCTGAAGGAATTGGTTTTTCAGGAGAATTTATTAAATCTACAAAATAATCTACATAATCGTTTAAAGTCATAGAAAATGAAGCTGCAAAAAATGCTACTGTAAATGCTATAAAACCATATAATAATCCATTAATGGTTCCAAATAAATAATTAACATTTACATTATACCATATAGGGTTTGATATTTGAATACCTATTAATGTTGCTAAACCAATCATAAAGCAATTTATAGGTCTAATGATCTCAAAAAAGGCTATGAATTTGCTTTTAAATGTTAACTTTTGAAGCTTCATAAGCAGTTATATCACCATTTGAATCTATTATAGCTAATACTAATGTCTTTCTCATTCTGCTAGCAAAGTTGAGCATTTCATCAAATTTCTCTATATCTAAGCTTTTTCCTTCATGAATTATTGTTATTATGTAATTAAATATGGTATCTTCAGATTTAGATTTTTTTAAGCTTAATAGAAAATCATAATTATCACCATAGCCTTTTTTTACGTAAAACCCTTTCTCCCTTAAAAAATTATACACTAAAAATTTTTCCCAACATCTACTATCAATTTTTGTTAAGTATTGCAGCGCTTCATTAAAATCTAAACTAAAATCATTCTTATACAAAATTGCTCTACCTTTATACAATAAATATAAAGCTTCGAAAGGTTCTATCAATAATAAATCATTATCTACAATACCTATTCCTTCTTCAATTAGTTTGGATGAGGTATATTTATTGGCATAGATCCTATTTGAATTATCGATAATTAAATTCAGCTTCATATTAAATGACATTATTATAAATTAAATTATTATTATTGTAGTTAAAGAATGCTAATAAATATAAAGTTTAAAGACGGTTATGCAGAATTTATAAACACAAACAAGTTACCTTCAAAATATGAAGTTATAAAAACAAAAGATCCAGATAGACTAATTCAAGCTATAAAAGATATGGAAATCCGTGGTGCCCCTGCTATTGGCGCAGCTGCTGCATTATGTTTGGCATTAGTTGCATTATATAAAGAGTATAAAAGTAATGAAGAGCTTTTTGAATTATTAAATCAATACTCCGAAAAATTAATAAAAGCTAGACCTACAGCATACAATATTTATGCATCTATTAATCGGATCCTAACAAATATAAATGTTAAAGAAGAAAGTTTAGCTGAGAAAGTACTAAATATCGCGCTAAAGATATGTGAAGAAGATATAAAGGCTAATCTAAAAATAGCTGAATATGGTAAAGATCTAATCAAAGATGGAGACAAAATTTTAACACATTGCAATACGGGCGCTCTTGCAACAGTTGGCGTAGGTACCGCATTAGGAATTATTTCAAAAGCTTCTGAAAACAAAAAATTATTCGTATATGTTACAGAAACTAGGCCTAAATTGCAAGGCTCTAGACTTACTGCATGGGAGTTAGAAAGACAAAAGATCCCTTATAAAATAATAACAGACTCTACAGCAGGTTTTTTAATTAAAAATGGAGAAATAACAAAGTTCTTGTAGGCGCTGACAGAATTCTTTTATCTGGTCATGTTATAAATAAGATAGGAACGTTCACGTTAGCTGCAATCTCTAATTTATATAGAGTCCCATTTTTTGTTGCAGCACCTCTTACAACACTTGACCTAAAATCCAAAATAGAAGAGGTAAAAATAGAAGAGAGAAGCCCAGAAGAAATATTAAAAATAAAGAGATATTGGTTAGCTCCTAAAAAAGCTAAAGCGCTAAATTTGGCTTTTGATATAACAGAGCCCGAATTCATAGATGCGATCATTACAGATGTAGGAATCATAAACAGACCTGTTCAAGAAAATATATATAAAATTATAAAAAATATTAGGATAAACTTTTTAAGCTGTATATAA
>Ga0074075_14389_pt1 | contig 33511 bp, 29 predicted proteins | sample YNPg_E_FD_63712 | JGI IMG/M metagenome (GOLD analysis project Ga0074075, IMG submission 63712) | Hot spring microbial communities from Beowulf Spring, Yellowstone National Park, Wyoming, USA - YNP_Beowulf Spring_E v2 (version 2) | ecosystem: Environmental > Aquatic > Thermal springs > Hot (42-90C)... | reverse complement strand
CCACGTCTTGCGCGGTCACAGGATAGCCGTCCGACCAGGTTGCGTTTTTCACCAAATAGAATACTGCCGCAGAGTTGTTCGGGTAAACGTACCACTTGTACGCGAGGTCTGGGACGACTGGGTCGTAGTTTGAGTCATAATGAATCAACGTGTCGTATATCGCAAGAGCGATCATAGGCGATGGTCCTAAAGGGTTATTAAATTGGTTAAAAGTGTTAAAGCTTGTGCCTGCGTACCCCAAAATAAATGTGCTACCCACATTTTGAGCATTAACATTAACACCCTTAAAAGAAATGAGAACAAATACGCACAAAATGAAGATGGTAAAGATTTTTCTATGCATTTTCAACGAACAACTTAACGCATTATTTAAACTTTACCAAAATTACTGAATGATTTTTGAATGTTTTTAAAATAATTAAATCATAACCAATTGTTGTGCCAATTTTTAATACAAAAATTCGAAAATGCTTTTATAGAGAGTTGTGGTAAAGCATTAAAATGGGTTGGAACAAAAAGTACAATGGATATAAGTCTTTTAGTTTCCTAGAACCTGGAAAAGATTACAAAGTTTTCAAATTAGTAAAGGAAATAGGTAGAGTAGAGCCTTACGTGTACCCTATTTCAAAAACTGAAGAAGAAAAGGTGATGGAGCTTCTCGAAAAGAGCGTTATAATATCTCTTCATGACCATACAGATGTAATGCCTGAAGACTTCTCAGAGCTTTATGAGTGGATCAGGCAAAACAGGCCTTTTACGGGTTTCGAAGGTCTGAGCGTGTCTGGGCTTGATGCGGTGTTTGATGGGCTTTTCGATGGCATGGACATGATAACTTCACGCTATCCTTGGAAATGGGATTCCGTGATTTACGAACTAGGAATGAGGTTTTGTGATATAGCACACCAAGACTTTGTGATTCTTGGCCAAAAAGTTGAAGACATTCTTCGAGCTCACAAAGAAGGAAAGGTCGCGTTTATTCCCCATATAGAAGGCGCGATGCCGATCGAAAATGAGCTAGACAGAATTGACGTGCTTTACGGTTTGGGCGTGCGCTGTATGGGACTGGTTTACAGTGATTCAAACGCAATAGGCGGTGGGTTGAGAGAAAAGAGAGACGGTGGTTTGACCGAATTTGGCTACCAAGTGGTCGAAAGGATGAACAAGCTTGGGATGCTCATCGACATAGCGCACGCAGGAGACCAAACTTCTCTAGACGCGATACAAGCTAGCAAGGTTCCTATCGTGATAACTCACGCTGGCGCGCGCTCTGTTTGGAACTCAAAAAGGATGAAACCGGATGAAGTGTTACACGCATTAGCGCAAAAAGGAGGGGTGATAGGAATAGAAGCCGCGCCGCACACGACGATGTCAAAGCAACACCCAAAACACTCGCTAGAGAGCGTGATGGACCACTTTGTTTACTTAGAAAAGCTCATCGGAATTGACCATGTGACTTTTGGTCCAGACACCACCTTTGGTGATCATGTCGGATTGCACAAATTCTTTGAAAAAGAGTCTTCTGTCGCTTGGAAAGAAGAAGGAGAACCATACGAAACTGTGCCTTATGTAAAGGGTTTGGAAAATCCCTCTGAGTATCCCAACATAATTCGCTGGCTTGTTCACAACGGGTATTCAGACCAAGAGATAAAAAAAGTGGTCGGTGAGAACACGCTACGCGTGCTAAGGCAGGTTTGGAAGTGATTCAGCGCTTTATTAGTTTTAGCAGGGCACCAAGTGTCACACCGATTCCTGAGCCTATTGCGCCACTTTTTGCGTAACGCGAAAGGTGGCTAAGCAAAACTTGATGTGCGTGAGTCCAAACGGGCACGTGTCTTAAGGCCACGTTTAAACCAGGTGGGACTGTGTGTGGCAACACGTGGCTTACCGCAATCGCACTGACCGCAACGCCTCCTAACAAAACCGATAAAATAATTGTGGACATTTCAATTATAATTCTCACGCAAAAATTTAGCTCTATTCTCTTAAAAACGCTTTCAAAACCCTTGAAACTTAAATAAACTATTAAGTAAGCGTGTTTGATGGTAAACTTTAAAGAGAGTGGGCAAGAGTATTTGTTGAGCGTTCGCTCTTTGATCGCTTTGCTATGGGTTTGCAACATGATACAGCTGTCTTTAAGATACAGCTGGGGGGTTGCGCTTCCTCAAGCGTCTTTTGAGCTTTCGCTTTCACGCTTCCAAGCAGGTGTGGTCGCATCGTTCTTTTATATAGGTTACGTGATCACTGGAATTCCTTCTGGTTTTCTTGTGGATAGATATGGAACCAAACCTGTGACGCTTGCTTCTTTGTTTTTGCTTGGGTTGCTAAGCTTTTGGATAGGTTTTTCGCGCAATTTTTTTGAATTGCTTTTAGCGTTTTTGTTATCAGGAGTGGTCGCAGGTCCAATCTTTCCTTCCTCAATGAAGACTGCGGCTGAAAAACTCAGCGCGTCATCAAGAGCAACTGGTGTTGGCGCGCTTGAAAGCGTTTCGCCGTTTGCGATGGTGGCCGCGGCGACACTCTTTCCTTTTGCGCTTTACGCCTTAAACTGGAGGTTCATTTACTACGGTTTGGGCGCGTTTTCTTTTTCGGTTTTTGTGGTTTATTCAGTTTTTGCGCCGAACACAAAACCCAATAAGCGCGCAAAAAGCGCACTCTCGCTCACACTCACAAATAGAAGGCTAATCCTTGCGGTTACACTAAGGCTTGGTGGAATGTGGGGGGTGATCGCGCTTTCCGCATGGTTTTACACAATTTGCTTTAGAATTGTCGGAATAAAGGAAGCGCAAATTCTTTACATTTTGCTTGCGTGCTTTGCGATTTTGGGCCAAGTCGTCGGTGGATACTTCTCTGACAAGCAAAAAAGGAGAGGTTTGATCGAAACGTTTGGAATGCTTGCTTTTGGCGCTTCTTCTCTTGCTCTTTGGCTTTCAAAAAATTCGCAAGAATTGCTGATTCTCGCACCATTTTTGGGTTTTTTTGCATTCTTTTGGAAAAGCGGCTTGGACACTCATATCTTAGAGTTGGTTGAACCTTCGCAAAGAGGCTCAGCGGTTGGTTTTATGAACACTGTGTCGCAGATCGGAAGTCTTTTGTCACCCGCGGCAATAGGATACACGCTTGATCGTTTTGGTGCTGACACGTTTTATCCGTTTCTTACTTTTGCAATAGGCCCCCTTTTATCATCGGCTTTAATGCTTATGCGCTTTCCTGTGGATACTCAACCTGCGGATAAGATTCAGCACCGCCCATCTTGTGCTCCCTAATCTTTTCTGGATTTTCTATGAGCTCTTCGACGTTTTGCTTGAGCGCTTCAAAAACTTTGTCAAATGTTTCGACCACCTTTCTCTTTCTACCTAGTGGATTGCAGTAGGAAACCACTTCTCTGTGCAAAAACGGATGCGAAACACCTAGCTCCTCCACCTTTTCAACAGCACGCCTTACTAGCGTGTCGATTTCAAGTAGTAGCTGCGCCCTCTTTTCTCTTGCTTGTGAGGCGGTCTTTAGCGGTAGCGGAAGGAAGAAGTCTACTCTTCTTAAAATTGATTCATACGCTGAACCAAACAGCCTTTCGTCTTTTTCGTAAGCCATGCCTAGTGTCACAAAATGCGCCGATTCGATCGAGTCCATCACTCGTGTGTCGTTTTCGTAAAGCTCGCTGTTTTCGCTAAGATATTCTCTGTAAACGTTGAGTGAAACGTATGATTTTTCTCTGAGTGACATCTGTTTTTCGACATTAAGCTCCATTAGGTCGTACGAATACTTGGGTGGGATCACGATGCACGGTAACTCCTTTACCCCAAGCTGTTTTGCGGCGAGCAATCTGTGCTGCCCGTCGATCACGGTGTATCCACCTTTGCTGTTTCGAATTACGATCAAAGGCACGACAAAACCAATTTTCCTCATGGATTTCACAAGTCTTTTTACGTGATACTCTGAAGGCTTTCTCTGGACTTCGATCACCTTAAGGGAATCAATTGGTGCTATCAAAAACTCTTGCGTGTAACCGAGTATAGGCTCTTTCACTTCCACCTTTTTGATCTCAGGTTTTTCCGACATCTCTCCCACCCCTCTATTAGACCAATCTAAGACTAAATACTTTTCGCGTTATATCAAACTCACTTTTTGGTTGTGTCGAATTTACAATCTGAAATCTCTGTTATACCCCTTAACGCTGTGGTTCATCTTTTTTATCAAATTGTGGCGTTTTTCCTGTCATTTGAGAAATTCGATGTTCGACACATCATAAAAGTGGCGTGTTACGATCAATATTTATAAGAAAATAGCATTTTGCACATAGTTTGATCTGTGCTGATAATCCTAACATTTGTATCGTCTTCAGTTTGTGTACTAGTGCATAAAAGCTCTATGAAGTCTCCAAGAGGATTAAAGAGCTTCAGGCTTTGTTGTAAAATCTTCTTGAGGTGTCCAAAGGCTCTATAGACCAAAAGTGCGCGTGGCTTTGAACCATCTCTTCCCACTCTCGTTACCGTGTTCCGCGGTGTAAGGATCACGTGGGTCGCTCAAATCTCAACCTTCAAAGTGCGTTTTGCGTTGTGTGCAATTGAGACACCAAACCAAATGAGTTTCCTCGTCTTCGCATCAACTCCAAACAATGTTGTACCATCACACTTTACCACCGTTTCATAACCGCGATGATTATCCACAAGGGTCGAAGCTTCTCTTCAACGAAATCCACCCCCAATGCTTGACTTCGAAACAGGTTGTGAAAGTAACCTAAAGAAGTAGAGGTCTGAGGCTAGAAAAGTGTTAAGCAACACCACTACTTTACCTCAAACATTTTTTGTTCCTCTTAAATTTCTAAAATAAAGATATCAGCGGTGGGTTTCACGATTTTGTGATACACAGTGGAACCCACCACTTTAAGCCTTACCCGGACAGCTTTCTTTATGAAGGCGAACATCATCACTTCCATTAAGCGCAAAAAATGAAAGTAATTCGTTTACTACCACGTACACCTTACCCGACTGAATCATATCACAAATAAAAAGCTTAAAATTTTCTAACTTATAGTGTAGATATGTCAAAAAATTATGAATTTACATTTCTTTCAATTTCCTTTATAATTTCATTTTCATTACAACTTATGGGAGCTTATTTAATACTATGGTTTTACAGCTTAGGATTGTCGTTTACGGAAATAGGATTGGTTACCTCAATTTATATGCTTTTAACACTTTCCATAGACATACCTTCTTCCGCATTAGCAGATAAATACGGGAGGCTCAAAATTTTCTCAATAGGTACTTTGATTTACGGTTTAGGACTAGTTGGTTTGTCTTTCTCATCCTCCTCTTTTGTGTTTTTATGTTATGGAATCATGGGTGCAGGATTAGGCATCTACTCAAATACGTTAGAAGCATGGATAGTTGATTCCTTAAATTCACGCGAAAGAATACCTAAAATTTTTTCAAGACAGCAAGTTATGAACGGAATTGCTGGGTTTTCGGGAAACGCGTTTGCCAGCGTTTTAGTTCTCTTATTTCGCAGTTTGAGTTTGCCTATTCTCATAGCCGGTTTTGTAATTTTAATAACTATGCCTATTGCACTACTTACTGATGATAACAAGGGTGGAAAGACGGCTACATTACCCACCCGAAAAGTCTTAAAAGAAGGTATTAAGTGTATATGGGTTAATAAACCACTACCATTACTGCTGATTTCTTCAATCTTCACCGTTTTTCCGCTGGTGGCTTGGATGCAGTTTATATCGCCGTATGTAGTAAATGTATTGGGACTATCGCAGGAATATTGGGGGTTTATCTTATCTGCGTATTTTTTAACAGTAGCTTTGGGAGGCTACATAAACGAGAAGTTGCTAAAGAGGATGAGTCACAAGTTGATAGCCGTAATTTCAGCAGGGTTGCTTTCACTTTTCGTAACCCTACTCTCATTTGGTGAATTAATGTTAGTATTAGTATTTCTGTTAGCCTTATCGTTAATCTACCCTATACGTTCCTCAAATACTATTTCATGGGAAAATGAAATAATACCGAGCGATTACAGAGCTACCGTACTCTCATCCTTTTCACTTATAATTAGGATTATGTATATACTAGTTCCCCCGTTGGTAGGATACTTAATTAGTGTTTATGGATACGCCTTCACTTATCTAACTATTGGAACTCTTTCACTAGTAGGAGTTATACCATTAGTTATAGCATATAAAACGTAATTAACTCCCGTTAATGCATCTCTAGTATCGTTACTAAGCTACAAATCTCGTAAGAAGTATCGAAATAAGTCATCTCTGAAAGTTCAATTCGTATATGCCAGAAAAATATTGATTGTGAGCAAATATTATGCGGAGAATAGGAATATTGTGGTTGAGGGTAACCAGTGGGAGGAAGTTGAGATAATGAAGAGGGGTTACAAGGAGGACAGGATGCGATATCTTAAACGGTAGTAAAGGTCAACAAAAGGTAACAACGGAAAAGAGTCCATCCCTTACCTTTTTACACGTTACTTACAGTTCACAATTATGAGGTTTCAAACCCTTACGGATAGGCTACAAACAGCATTGTTTTTGGCTCTATTTAAGCTTTTGATTTCATTTTGGAGATATTGGACAAATAAGGATTTCGGGGTTAAGGTGCGGATTGCCCCTCACTAACATGCGGATAAGTTGAACAGTGAAAGCGATCCGTAAGCGTATTCAAGCGCAATAATCGAAAAGGCGAGGACCATCCTGCTCATCATGGTTGGTGTCCCATCACGGGAGATAGCGCAGCAGATGGGTGTGTCCCATTCATGTGGCCTCGAGTGGGTGAGGACTGCGGTCTTCATAAAAGCTTCCCATGAGTGAAGCTTGTCGCCGTTGCCGAGACTAAGCTCATGATGAACGCCACCAAGTGTAGGTTGCGGTGGATGTGGACACAAGGGATAGCGACTAGAGCTATACAAGGAGCTCATTCGACGGCATACTCTCCTCAGCGATTCGCTTAAGATGTGCACCAACAATAGTGGTTGACGTCCCTGGTACGCGTGGGCTTTCGAAACAGCCTGGACTACTACCATTTTAGCTGAAGAGGACAAGGGTGTCTGCGAATAACTTGAACGCCAGAAGACTACACACGCGCTCAACTCAATGTTCCGGCTTACAACTGGTTAAGGTAACACAAAGGTATACGTGGTTTACCCGTCGCATTCGCGGTGACCCTTATCTGTCCAATATCCATTTTGGATAGTGTCGGACTTAGGAAATGGTGAATACAACAACCAAGCGTGTAAAATCGTTATCCAGATACATCCATAGTTTTAATTCCAGAAGTTGATGTCGAAATAAAAAGCAAAGCCTTTGAAATATTTTTCTTGTGACTGTAGCACAATCGAAACGAAGTTAGCTTTCAATCTGTCAAAACTATGCACGCAAAACCGTTCCCTGTTTATTTTCAACACCGATCGAAGCTCGGACAACGACGAGTTAAATGCTTACGCGTGTTGTAAGCTATACACCTAAAGGGCTTCGTGAATCATCGCCACACCTTGCGTCCTAAAAAAGCAACATTCACAAATCCAATACAATTGCCTTACAGAATATTGAATGATCACACAAAAGTTACGCACTTCAATGCTCTGCGAGCTTCTTTGCGTTGAACAATTTAGCGGTCAAAAAATTACGAACGTATTCTATTAACAAGACTTACCAAATCTTGCCACGACCTTTCGGCTATTGTTCGATGTCTGAAAAGTCACAACAATTGAAAACTAAATCAATCTGGAATACGCTTTGCTTAGCTCTCTGATTTTTTGAACTTCCCTTGCGGTTTCTTTGCTTTGCATTTTTTCGAGCACTCTTTCGACATGTGGATTTGTCGCGCCTTCTTTGGAAAGAGGGGAAACCAAGAATCTCGCGACGCTCCAACGATACCCAGTCAGTGTTTGTGAGTATTCCTCAAATTTTTCGTATTCAGAAATTAACGCACGAAGAAGCGCCTTTCTTTGCCAAGGGTTGTTTGACGTAGCACCAATGAGTAGCGCGCCGTCTCTTGCTTTGAAAACCCCTTTAAAAGTGAGCTCTAACAATTTTTCGAACGCATCTTCAGATCTAATCGCACCAAGCGAGCGCAAGAAGCGCATTTTTTCTTCTGGGTCGCTTGATTTGGACCAGCGCTCAAAAAGCGTTTCAAAATCGCGTGTCGAAACCGCATAAGCGTAAGCCACCGCTTGCTTTAAGTTTGGCTCAACCAAATCGTAATGAGCGAAAAGCTCGCTCAAACCTAGCGCGTAAGACTCGTCAAAGAGCGCAAGCCTTTCACACAGCGTGGAATACGTGAGCGTCTGCATTTCACCCTTTTTGTTTTTCCAGCGTGGCAGTTGCTTTAAATGAAACTCCCTGAATAAAGGGGAGTGCTTTTCTGGGCTAAGCGTGTAAAGCAAAACAAGCTCATCCGAAAGCTCTAAAACAGGTAAAAACTCTTTTTCGTCAAAGTAACGCCTTGCCACATCCAAATACTCAGAAAACGAAATTCGGCCAGAAAGCGCAAAGTTGAAGTAATCGTTCAAAAGCGCAGCCTTTTCTATGGCGTTTAGCTCGGAAAGCTTGTCGAGTGACGAATAGTAAACCCTGTAAAAACCAGTTCTATTCAAATTTAGCTTAAAGCTTGAAATTTCATCTTCAAATTCGAGCACTTCTTCCTCTTTTCTGAGCAAAACGCTTTTTGTTTTGGAGTTCACTTCCATTGTGAGGGGCACTTTCCAAGTTTCGCTAGGGCTAGTTGCAAGAGAAAATCGCTCCTGCCTGATTTTCATTTTGTTTGCTTGCACTTCGATGAGCAAAACTGGGTAGCCCGCTTTTGATATCCACTCTTCTGCAAGAGAACCAACGTCGCTACTTGTAACTTGTGAAAGAGCGCCCCAAAAGTGCTTTCCTTCGGCGTTTGAGTACGCGTGAGTTCTAAGGTAAAGGTTTACGCCACGCCTGAACGCGTCCTCACCCAAATACGCCTCAAGCATTCTCAAAACGCTCGCGCCTTTTGAATAGCTTATCGCATCAAAAATCCCTTCGATTTCGTGTGCTTCGTTCACTTTCGCCTGAATCGGGTGTGTGGTGGAAAGCGAGTCTTCGAGCAACCCAAACTTCATTTCTTCCTGAACAAAAACAGAAAAAGGCTCCCACTCGGGCTTTAGCGCTTGCATCGCCTTAAATCCCATTAGCGTCGCAAAGCTCTCATTGAGCCAAAGGTCATCCCACCACTTCATCGTCACCAAATCCCCGAACCACTGGTGCGCAACTTCGTGAGCTATTATGTACACGCAGTTTATTTTTTGCTCTACTGGTGAGTTTTCATCCGCAAGCAGATACACTTCGCCAAAAGTTATCGCACCCCAGTTCTCCATTCCACCAGCCGCAGTGCCAGGAACTGCGACAAAGTGCAGTTTGGGAAGGGGGTAGGGAATACCAAAATAACACTCGAAGAACTCAAGAACGCTCACGCCCGTTTTAAGAGGGTAATTCGTTTTGCTTTCTCTACCCTTTACGCAAGCAAGAATGAGCTTGGGCTTAGTACCGCTTTCTAATTCAGTAAAATCGCCTATTCCGAGATAAAGCAAGTACGTTGACATGGGTGGCGTTTCCTCAAAGGTGTACACGAGTTTGTTGCCACTTTTTTCGACGCTACAAGGCATGTTGGAAATCACCTTAAGAGCTTCGTTCACACTCACTACAAGCTTAAATTTTGCCTTGTAAGCCGGGTGGTCGATACACGGAAAAAGCCTTCTTGCGTAAATCGGTTCAAACTGTGTGGTCACAATACTACCATTTTCGTAGAAAGCGGTGTAAATACCGACGAGCGCGTCTTTCGCGACCTTTCCGCTAAAACCTATTTCGAGCGTACCTTTGCTTTCAACCCCGTGCAAAACAAGCTTTTGGTTCTCCATAATCCACGATACCGAGGGTTTCACAAAGTGAATCTCCAAACCTTCGCAATCAAGAGCGAGTTTTTCATCACAATCCGAATACTCGATCTTTACGCTCCCTGTGTAATTTGGAAGCTCAAAATCCAAAAACAGCTGGTAGCTTTCGACGTTCACCATGTTTTCGCTTACAACTTTTGCTTATTAAGCTTTTAGGAACGCTTAAATGACGTCTTCGATTATTCTTCGCGAAGTGAGTTGGTTTCCGCGTACATTTTGATCACAACAGAAGTGGGCTCGGAAGACGAAGTGCTTGAGACAATAAAAAGGCTACCATCGGTAAAAAGCGTGTCGATCGTGTACGGCGCATACGACTTAGTGGCGTATGTTGAAGCGCCTTCTATGGACGAAATCAAAAGGCTTGTGTCAAACGAAATAAGAAAAATAGAAAAGATCCGATCAACGCTAACGATGCCCGTAATAGAGCACTAATTACACGCGGTTGTGGCTCACACACCTTAACCACTTGTGCGTTTTGTCGGTCGTAAAAGCGTGCCCAACGATTAAAATTTGCAAGGTTTTACGCTTAAAACCACTTGAGATAAAGAAGCGAAACGCTTTTTCGGATGTCTTCGTAAAACAAAACATGGTTAGCGTTTTTGTTTCCGTGGACATGGAAGGGTTAACAGGCGCGGTTTCTCCAAACCAGGTGCTTCCCGGAAGGCACGACTACGAAAGGTTTAGGGAAGTGATGGTGCGCGAAACCAACGCCGTGATAAGAGGCGCTTTTGAAGCGGGTGCAAAAAGAGTTTTGGTGAACGACTCGCACGATGGAATGCTCAACCTCAAAATCGAAAAACTGGACGAGCGGGCGGAGCTCATTTCGGGTAACCACAAACCGTTTAGCATGATGCAAGGAATAGATGAAGGATTTGAGTGCGCGATCTTTTTGGGGTACCACTCGATGGCATCTGGCGAGGGGGTGCTGAGCCACACGATGACAGGGTTTGTTTCAAAGGCTTTTTTGAACGGAATTCCCGCAAGCGAGGCGGTGATCAACGCAACGCTGGCAGGCCATTTCGGCGTTCCTGTGGCGCTGATTGCGGGTGATCAGCACGCGGTTTCAGAGCTCAAAGAGGTGTATCCCTATGCAGATGGTGTTGTGGTAAAGCGCGCGATAGAGCGCTACTCCGCGCAAAGTCGACCTATTGAAGAGGTTGAAAAAGAGCTTTTCGCAAAAACGGTTGGCGTGTTAAAGCGTGTGCACACACTAAAGCCGTTTAAGCCCACACCTCCTTTAAGGCTTGTTCTCGAACTCGCTCAGCCAAGCCTTGTTTCAAGAGCGCTATACGCACCGATTGCGAACAAGCTAGACACAAAAACACTTGAAATTTTGGGTGACGATCCGCTCGACGTTTACATGAAGTTTAGGGCAATTCTTCTTCTTGCGTCTGGCGCCCGCGATCCGGATTACGGGTGAGTGAAATGCGCAGAGTTTACATATCCGCCGACATGGAAGGCGTCACAGGCGTGGTTTCACAAGAAGATGTGACGCCTGGAAGACTGAACTATGAGCGTTTTAGAAAGCTCATGACACAGGACGTTAACGCCGCAATAGAAGGTGCAATCGACGCTGGTGCTGATGAAGTTTTGGTGAACGACTCACACGGCGAAATGAGAAACATACTGATAGAGGAGCTACACCCAAAAGCGTCTCTCATCTCAGGTTTTAACAAACCGCTTTACATGATGGAAGGAATTGACCAAAATTTCGATTGCGTCTTCTTTATAGGCTACCACTCAATGGTTGGCGGAAGAGGCGTTCTGAGCCACACATTTTCTGGCGCGTCTCGTGTCTTACTCAACGGTAGACCAACTAGCGAAGGAGAAGTGAACGCGATGATCGCCGGATATTTCGGTGTCCCTGTTACAATGGTGAGTGGCGATCAGCACACGGTGTCTGAAATAAAAGAGGTTTTAGGAGAGGGCGTGGAAGGTGCGGTTGTAAAGCACGCAATAGACAGGTATTCCGCGCGCTGTTTACACCCTTCAGTCACAAGGGAAATAATAAAAAAAGCGGCTTACCGCGCTTTCCTTAAAGCAAAGCAAATTTCGCCGTATAAGCCAAAACCTCCGATAACACTTGAGTTTGAGTTCTTGCAACCGAGCATGGCGTCAAGAGCAGCTTACCTTCCTTTTGTTGAACAGCTTGATGCGCGCACGGTAAGAGTGAGTGCGAACGACGCAATTAGCGCGTGGAGGCTTTTTTGGAGTGCGCTACTACTTGGACGAAGCGCGGAAAAAGAGGGGTATTAAAGGTAACGTTCAAGAAAGCGCACGACGCTCTTTGCCCACTCGATTCGATTTCTTATGTTTTGGTTTGAGTGGCCTTCGTCGTCAAACGTCACAAGCTCTGCAACTCCTCCTCTGTTTTTTATTTGTTGAACAATCTCAAGCGATTCGGAGAAGGGAACTCGAGGATCGTTTTTTCCGTGTTGAACAAGTAGAGGCGCGTTAATTCTTTCCACGTAGTGAATGGGACTGAGCTTTCTTAAAATTTCCAGATGATTTTCAAGAGAGCCGTATTCGCACTCCCTTAGCTTCCTACGCCAAGGTGCGGTGTTTTTCAAAAACGTTTCAAGGTTCGCGATTCCCACAGCTTCTACCCCGCACTTCCAAAGCTCTGGATAAAACGCTAAGGCCGCCAAAACCATGTAACCGCCGTAGCTTCTTCCCATGATGCAAACCCTTTTTGTGTCAAACCTGCCATCTCTTTTCATCCATTCTACGAGAGAAACAAGGTCTTTTACGCTGTCCAAACGCTTTTCCACATCGTCCAAATGCGTGTATCGCTTACCGTAACCAGTGCTACCGCGCACGTTTGGGGTGACAACTGCGTACCCTTTGTACACAAAAAACTGAATTTGAGCGTCGTATTCAACCCTTTTTTGAGACTCAGGACCGCCATGAACGTACACGATCGTCGGGTAACCGCTTTCTGGTTTTTCGGTTTTGGGAATGTAAACAAACGCGGGTATGCTCAACCCATCAAAAGAAGTGTAACGCACAAGCTGTGGTTTTACTACTTCGCCGTAGTAGCCTCTTGAAGCGTGTGTGACGCGTTTGAGCGAATCTTTTAAAATGTACACATTGGTGTTCGAATCATATGTTGAAAGCGTTATACAAAGCTCGCTCGACAAAAATTTAAGCTCCGAAATCGTGCCTTCGAAAAACTTTTTCGTTTGCGTACCCGCTTTTACGACGTGAAGCTCTGAGTACCCTTCTACGTTACGCGTGTACGCGACACAATCGCCTTTTTTTGCGATAAGCTCGCAATCATAGTTTCCTTTTGAAGAATCTTGTGCTCGCCTGTTACGGGGTTTATCGCACAAGGTTGCAAAAATTCGTCTTGATAATTCGTGCACACATAAATTAGACCGTCATCGCCAAAAGTGGGACTTGAAAACGTGGTCTCGTCTTGGTGTGGAAGTAGCTCCTTTTTGTCACCGCTCTGCAAGTCCACAAGAAACAGAGAGCTATCTAGATTTGTGTTCATGACGGTCAAAAGCAGTTTTGTGCCGTCGTCGCTCAATGCGTGAGGCTGACTCGTTCCGTCACACTCAAACACCATTTTCTCTTCTTTTGCGAGAATATAAGTGTCAAAAAACCTTCGGTCACGAACGTTACTCGCGTACGCGAGCACGCCCGCTTTAAAGTCACCAAGCCTAAAGATTGCGTGTTTGTGCTCTTTTACCACCGAAACTTTTCCAGTTTGGTCAACGCAAAGTAGCTTGAACTGCTCGGAGCCTACAGGGTCGTACTGAAAAACAACACGTCCGTTTTGCGCTTTGGGATTTGAAACACCACCCAAAAAAGTGAGCTGCTCATGTTCACACTCAAGCGTTGTTCGCCACAGCTCTGGTGAGCCACTTGCGTCACTCACGTAATAAACAAAGCGACCGTCGTAAACCGCTGAATGAGCCGACCTAAACGAAAAGAACCTGACAATGTCATAGTGTTCCAGCATACTTTTCGATTTTCAAGCCAAATTATTAAGTGAGCGCAAGAAGCGCCCGCTCGTACGCGCGCTTTGACAGCCAGAGCAAAAACAGCGTCACAAAAAGGATCAAACCGACTTCGTACAGGTCGTACAACGTGATGTGTGAGTTGAAACCATCCCTTACAGTGTTTGCGATGTACGTGAGCGGATTTACCACAAAAAGCGCTCTTATCGCAAGCGGCAAGCTCTTGCCATAAGGGTAAAAAACGGTGCTCGCAAAGTTTATCACGAACAAAAGAAGCACTTGGATGCTGTTATACGCATTGTTCGACTTGACAAGCGCCGCAATCAAAAGCATAAGAGAGCCAAAGAGAAGAGAGCCAAGAACAATAGAAAAAGTGATAAGAGCAACACCTTGCGCGCTTAAGCTTATAGAGCCGATAAGCGCAAAAGAAGCAAGAAGCATCACGTATGCGCCAGCAAGTCCGAAAAGAAGCGTTGTGAAAAGTATGCCAAGAAGGTATTCGAGTCTTGTGATAGGCCCGACGAGTAGCTGAGCGAGCATTCCCCACCTTCTATCCGCCCACAACATCGAGCCACCTACGGTGCCAGCTATCACAGCCTGAAAGGACATTATCCCTGGCGCCAAAAAAGAAGGTAAGAGTGCGATTCGTTCGATATAAGAGACTGGTAGCCAAAGCCAAAGAAAACGAGGTACATCGCCGGTAAACCCACAAGGATCAAAATGGAACCAGGATCTGTGTTCACCACGATGTTTCTGTAAACAAGCCTGAGAACGTTTAAGACGCCCAAGGTTTCTCACCGTTTGCGACGACGCTCATAAACACCTCTTCCAAAGTGTTCTTTCTCACGTTCAACCACTCGATTTGAACTCGAAAACGCTGCGCACCTTCTAGAATGGTTTGTATTGCAGATTTTGGGTCTTCTGTGACCACCAAACAAGAGTTTTTGTCCACTTCGATTTTGGCGTTCAAAGAGGACTTGAGCCAATCAAAGAAATTTGGGTCACCGCTTACGTTTAACTCTATTGCCTTCTTTGTGATGTAAAGCTTCTTTAAGTTTTCAACTGTGTCGAGCGCGACTATTCTTCCTTGATCGATAAGCGCAATTCTGTCACAAAGGTAGTCCGCTTCTTCCAGGTTGTGTGTTCTGACGTCTCCCCGCCCTGGAAGGGGCGAGGGTTCCCTCCCAGGGGGATCATCGTTCCCCTCATCGATTCGGGATTACATTTCTCATTTGAGGGGCAGTAGGGGGCGCCAGAGCTCCCCCCACATGAAAAGAGGGGACTATCATCCAAATTACGTCTAGTCCCTTTAAGAGGGAAAAGAGATGGTAGATGCTCCTCCCACAGTCCCATTAAGCCCTCAATCGAGCTTGGGAGGAGCGTCATTAGCGTCACTAAGAGAAAAATAGAAGAACTCATATTTAAATATAAGGGGGCTATCCATCCTCGCTCCTCAAAGAGGCGAGGCTTTCCGCCCCTTAACCCCCAATTTTTGTAATAAGAAGGTAGCCTGGATAGTTTGCGTGAAAAACCACGACTTGAACCTCCCCACCTGCAGGCGTGTTCACGGTCATTGCCGAAGCTTCTACAATTGTGTTTGAAAGATTGGTTATTTTCGTATAGCTTTGGTACTGAGAATAGAAGAAATACGCTGGAACACCTGCGACCACCAATCCCACTACCAAACCAATCAAAAGATAGGCGTAGTTTTTCAAATTGACCCCTATGCTCAACGGTTACAATGGTATATATCCTTTTTCTGTCTTAAAAAGATTGCAACTTGAAACAACTGAGTTTGCTGCATCAGTTTTCACAAAAGTTCCTATAATATTACAATAAACCCAATCTTTATAAGCAAAACAGAGTTTACAATTGCGTGGTGGAAGAGCAAATCAAAACTTCTGAAATGAGCCGAGTTGAGTCACAAGAAAGAATTCCTAAGTACACTTCTTCCCTTTTGCTTTGGAGTTTCATTCTTGCGCTCATTCCGCCTCTTTCGCTTGTTCTTGCTCTTTCAACAAAGAGCTTGTTTCTTTTGCAGTACGTTCACGTTATTTCGGGTGGCGTCTGGACTGGCTTTGACCTGTTTATGAGTGTGATTTTGGGCAGAATACTTGCGTCGCTAGACCTTCCTGGAAGGGTAGAGATCGCAAAGAGACTCACTCCTACCACATTTTTCATAATGCCTTCGCTTGCGGCTACCGCGATAACCGCTGGTGTATACCTTGCGCAATCTTTGGGCGTTTTTGACCTTCGCTCTCCTTGGATTATTGCGGCTGGGGTGATCGTGTTGATTCTTTCAGCACAAGGCTTTGGTGTTTTTATGCCAAACGGTATGAGGATATTCATGGAGCTTGCGAAACCAAACCCAGATCGTCAAAAGATTGCAAAACTTAACGGAATAAACATAAAGCTTTCGGGTGTGCAGGGTGTGATGCAGATTGCGATAATCTTCGTAATGGCGCACATAGCGGTTTACCCACCATGAGGTGAAAAAGTTGAACACCTACGCACTTTTGTCCGTTTTGTTTTTCGCAGTAGCATTTCTTGGCGTGTATTTGAGCGTTTATTATAACGCGTTTAAAAGCTATAAAAGAGGTGAGCTTGAAGAAAGGGGCGTTAGGATTCTTAGGCTAGGTCTTTACGGTCACCTTGTGATTTTTGCAATTCTCGGCGTGACCGCTTTTCTCACATAAAAACGCTTAAAATTCGTTTGCGGTTTTATTTGCTAATGAAAAGGCTACCCACAACCGAACGAGGGCGTAAGAGCCTTCAAAAGATACTAGAAGCTTCAAAAAAGGTGTTTGCGGAAAAGGGTTTTCACAAAACGAAAATCTACGACATAGCGATTGGTGCTGGTGTAGCGTATGGTTTGGTTTACTCTTACTTTAACGGAAAAAAGGACATTTTGATAGAACTAGTAAAGATGATAAACCACGATTTAAGAAAACACTTGGCTGTGCGAACAAGCGGTCTAAAAGACAGAATAAGTATCGAGCAGGAAGGGTTTAAGGCTTTTTTTGAGTGGTTTCGGGAAAACAAGTTTGCTTACAAAATTTTAAGAGAAGCGGAGATAGTTGACGAAGAGATTTACAAATGGCACTACAAAAAAATCGCCGAAGGCTACTCAAGACGCCTTGAGAGCGCCATGAAAAAAGGAGAGATCAGAAAGATGGACCCAGAGCTACTTTCTTATACGCTTATGGGCATTGCGGATTTCGTCGGCAAGCGCTACATACTTTGGGGAGACTCCGAGCTTGATGAAACAAAGCTTTCACAGTTGTTAAGCGCGCTAAGCGCGATGCTAAAGCCTTAGCGGTTGTTCTTTAAAAATCAAAGCACTTCAAGAACGCTAGCCCCCCACGTCCAACCCGTGCCAGCAGAAGCCAAGACCACAACGCCTTTTTCGAGTTTGCCCTGCTTGCGCGCAATCTCCATCGCAAGAAACGGGTCTACTCCCTGCATGTGTCCGAAATTTTCAAGATAAAACGATTGCTCTTCTTTAAGTCCGAGCGTATCTAGAAGCGCTCGGTGAAAAGATCTTTTCATGTGAACAAGCGCAACAAAGCCTATTTTGCTTTTCGAAACGCCCGCTTGCGAAAGAGCTTCTTCTATGACGTAAATGAAATTTTTCTTAGACTCTTCTCTCATTTTATCTCTCCAACCAGGAATTTCGTGCACTTCGAGCAGGTTGGAGCGCTGTTCGGCATAAACTACGTCTCCGAAATATCCGTCTGATAGAAAGCTGAACGAAAGAATTTCGTACTTTCCTTCTTCTTTTGCGATGAGCGCGCTCATCGCACCGTCCGAAAAGTCAAACATGAAGGTTGAAGAAGGGTCGGAGTAGTTCACAAGCGAACTTTGTTTTGTGGCAACACAAAGTAGCGCATAACTTCCATTGCTCACAAGTTTTGTGGCTAGCTGTAGTCCCACAATCCCACCGACACACTGAGATGACACGTCGAAACCGTAGTAGCGTTTGAGCTCTAACAGGTAGCCGAGTTTCGGCGCAAGCGTCCACACATGCTTTCCTTTTGCGTCTGACCCTGAATAAATCACAATTTTTGTGTTTTGTTTTCTATCGGCTGAAAGCAATCCTTTCGCACTCTCAAGTAGCATTTCTTCAATTCCGAGCTTGTTTTCGACTGGCTTTTTAGTGATTCCCAGTTTTTCCTTTACAACGCTTGACGGTAATCCACTGAGAGTCGCGATATCCTCATAACTTTGGTAACTTTGAGGTATGTAAAATTGTATGTCGACTATTCTAGCCAAAACCACCACCTTTTTCGTACATTCTTCTGAGTTCCGACTTCAAAACCTTGCCAAATGAGGATTTTGGAAGCGACTCCACAAAAACAAAATCCTTTGGAATTTTGTAAGACGCAAGCTTTTTTCTTAGCTCTTGTTTGAGCTCTTCAACATTAAGAGGTTTTTCACACACCAAAAAAGCGACCACCTTTTCTCCCCAGTGTTCGTCCGGAACTCCGATAACAGCCGCTTCTTTCACGTACGCGTTCTCAAGAATCACCCTTTCCACTTCAGTCGAATACACGTTTTCGCCACCAGTTTTTATCACGTCTTTTATTCTGTCCACAAAAAAGAAATCGCCTTCTTCGTCAATGCAAAACACATCTCCAGTGTGTAGATATCCCTCAGAATCAAACGGGTTTTCTTCTTTGCCCAAATAGCCTTGAAAAACATGAGGCCCTTTGATGAGCAACTCTCCTGTTTTGTCAAGCTTTGCTTGTACAAAAAGCATGGGTTTTCCAACACTCCAAGGTTTTTTGGCAAATCTTTCTGGCGAAATATAGAAGTTGTTTGGACCTGCTTCTGTTAAGCCATAACCCTGAAAAATTTTAAGACCGCGCTTTTTAAACCTCTCAAAAACCCTTGGGGAAAGAACCCCTCCGCCTGAAATGAAAACAACACGACTCAAGTCGGTCACTTGGAAAGAAGGGTGTTTAGAAATCGCGTCCAGCATTGTTGGCACACCCATGTATACCGTACATCCTTTTGTGCTAAGCACGTCGATGGTTTTTCCTGGGTCAAACTTACCGCTGTCAAGAATCACCGAGCCACCACAAAAAAGCAGGGGTAAGGTGAGCACATTCCATCCTGCTGTGTGATGCATAGGCATCGTGTTGAAAGTGCGGTCATTAGCACCGATATTCCACGAGAAAACAGTGTTTATCGCATTCCAAACAATTTGTCGTTCAGGAATGAGCGCTCCCTTTGGCTTTCCAGTAGTGCCGCCCGTGTAAAGAATCATCGCGATATCGCTTTGCTTATTTTCGTAATCAATTCCTTGAGAGTTTAACAGTTCATCAAACTTTACGCCGTAGCCAAAGTGTTCGTCGATTATAACTTTTGGTTTTGTGTCATTTAGTATTTGCTCGATCATCTTTTTTTCGACGTTTGGGTTAATTGGGACAAGCGTTGCGCCAAGCTTTCTCAGTGCGAAAAACAAAGCAAGATAATACACGGAGTTTTGTGCGATCGCGCACACTTTGTCGCTTTGCTTTACACTTTTTGAAAGTCTTGAAGCCAAATCCTCGCTAAGCTCATCTAGCTGTGAATACTTAAAGCAACCCAATTTCAAATCCTCTACGGCAAGCTTGTCTTCGATATTCGCCCTTGCTTTAAGCAGGTTTTCTAACACTCTTCTTCAACCTTCCTTCTTTTGAATTTTGCAAGATTTACATCGTTTATAAAATCGCTCACAAGCGTGTTGAATTTTTGAGCGCATTCAATAAAAACAAGATGTCCCGCGTGTCTAAAAATGTGTAGCGCGCTCAAAGAAATTTTCGAGTGTAAAAGCAAAGAGTTTTCGTAAGGAACTACCCTGTCTTCCATTCCCGCAATGATTAGCGTTGGTTTGTCAATTTGGTGTAGTCTATCGAGCACATCAAAGCGCGCTACTGCGCTTGCCTGATTTAGAAGCGACGCTTGGTCGGGAATCCAAGGAAGTCTTAGCTCAATCACTTTTTCAAACTCTTCTGTAGTAAGAAATCTTTTTGAAAAAGCTACGCTCATTTTGCGCTTAATCCATGACCTTAAATCTGTGGACGGCGGCTCAAACATCAAACTTAGAACTTCGCGCTCGGCGCTTTTGCCACGTATTCCTGGACTCGTCGAACACAGTACAAGCGTTTTTACAAACTTCGGATAGCTTAGCGCAAACTCAAGCGCTATCATCCCTCCCATAGAAACTCCTAAAAGGTGGGCGGTTTGAATTTCGAGATGGTTTAGCAAATCACGAAGATCTTTCGCAAACTCTTCTATCGTGTAAGCGTTTTCAAGCCTGTCAGATGCGCCAACACCTCTATTGTCAAATATCACCAAGCGAAATTTTTTAGCAAGCTCTCTCTGCCTGTACCACATCCAGCTTGAATAGCCCAAACCCTCTATGAGCACAAGAGGCTCGCCATTGCCGTCTATTTCGTAATAGATGTTAGCGCCGTTAATTTTCGCAATCAAGCCGAAAGCTCCTCCAGTCTTAGCTTTGTGCTTCTTGGGCCGGTGAGAATAATGAGGGTTGCTATGACTTCAAAGAGCGCAAAAACTAGGAACGTTCTGACCGCTGTCATCGGTTTGAGCGGATCAAAAAGCGCAAGAAAAACGAAAGGTACAACCGCTCCTCCCAAATGTCCAACGCCATCTGCCAAAGCAAACCCAGACGCACGCGCTCTTGTTGGAAAGTTTTCCGCGGTGTACGTGTAAGCTGGTACGGCAAAGGCGGTGGCGAATGCACCAAGAAATGCGCCAAGTGTGAGCATAACCGCCGAATGATAAGCCACCGCTCCAGCATAAAGCAGCGTGCCAATGATCGCAATCGTAGTTGCGCTTGCGATCAAAAACTTTCTCTCCCAAGAGTCGGCGATGTAACTCATAGAAACTGCACCTATGATGTATCCAACGCTTCCAAGCGCTATGTACCACACTGCAGATGTGAAAACGAAACCCGCGTCAACGAGCATGTATGGAGCAAAGCCAAGAACACCGTACGCAAGCATGTAGTCAAAGAACCAGAAGAGCGTCAAAACAAGCAACCTCAAGCCATACTTTGCGTTGAACAGTTCACGTGTGGGAAAGCGCTTTAAAGCGGTGATCGTAAGAGGTGGTGGAACTGGCGGAAGGCTACCCAGCTTGGCCTTCGTGTACTCTTCCATAAGAGAGACGACATTTTCCGCTTCTAAAACCCTTCCTTTGACGCTAAGCCAACGCGGAGATTCTGGTAAGACTATGCGAAGAAAAACCGATGCGAGCGCGCCAAGTGCACCAATCGCAAACATGTAGCGCCATCCTATAGGGGAAACTGGTATTAAAACAAGAGCGATAAAGGGGGTGAGCGCAAATCCAAGCGCTCCAGAAACGTAAGCCCATTGAGTCAACCTTCCTCTTAAAGGAGCGGGCGTGATTTCTGCCATGTAAGTGTTTATAATCGAAATTTCTGAGCCTATTCCCATCCCTGTAAGGAATCTTGATGCGATGAGCACACTCGCGTTTGTCGCAAGAGCAGAAAGAAGGGAGCCAATAGAAAAGATCATCAAATTGGCGATTAGCCCAAGCCTTCTACCCAAATAGTCGCTTGTTGTGGAAACAGCGTACGCTCCGATGATGTATCCAAAAAGCGTGGCCGAAACCGCACCGCTAATAAGCGCCTGTGTGAGCGCAAGTTGCTTTACCATGGGAGATACAAGCGCAAATGAGAGAGTGAGAATATCGTAAAACGCAAAGAAATAGCCCACACCGAGAATCACGAGCCAGCTACGCGGATAGGGACGCACTGGAAGTCTATCGATTCTTGCGATTATTTCCGAGACACTATCTGATTCTTGACTCATATATCAATTTTTTTCAAGCAAAATAATAAACATTTCTAAGCTCAGTTTAGCCTTGTAAAATTTGCTGAAGTAGTTTTAGCGAAATGTTTGCGCCAGATACGATGAGCACAACTTTTTCTCCAACCTTTTTTTGTGATAGCAGCGCAAGCGTAGTTGCGGCCGAAGGTTCGGCGATTACGTGCGCCTTTGTTACCAATATTTTTAAAGCATCGAGTATCATTTGGTCGCTTACGCTATAAACTTCATCGACAAACTTTTGTGCAACCTCAAAACCTATTTTTCCTATTGTCGTAGAAATCAAACCGTCGGCAATCGAAGATGTCGAGGATAGCTGAACTGGTTTTCCGGCTTTGAGCGCCTCTTTTAGCTTTGGCGCACTTTGCGGTTCTACGCCGTAAATTTTGATTGAAGGATTGAGCGTCTTTAAAGCTGTTGCCACGCCAGCAATAAGACCTCCCCCACCAACTGGGACGACCACGCAATCGGCTTCTGGTAAATCTTCAAAAATTTCCAAACCAATTGTTCCCTGACCTGCCACAACTTCTTCGTCATCGAAGGGATGAACAAACGCCCCGTTCATTTCTTGTGCGAGCCTCTTAGCTTCCGCTTCTCTTTCATGGTGGTACTTACCATAGCGCACAACAGTTGCGCCCATTTCTTCAATTGCTTCAAGCTTTTCTTGAATTATGTTTTGAGGAACTACGACGGTGCACTTTTTACCTAGTTGGCGACAGCTATACGCAACCGCAAGACCGTGGTTGCCAGACGATGCGGCAAATATATGCTCACTTTCTAAAAGTGAGATTTTGTTGTAAGCACCTCGAAGCTTAAAAACCCTTATGGGTTGGTAGCACTCAAGCTTCAGGTAAACTTTTACAGAAAAAATTTTTGAAAGTGCGGGAGATTCAATAAGCGGAGTTTTGGTGACAGCGTGCTTTATTCTTTTCTTTGCTTGTAAAATCTTTCCAAATGTAAGCATGCGATATAGCCTATTTATAAAGATTTAAAATTTCGCCTAAGATACCAAAATGAATACGAGTACAAGGTTAAACTGGACGCGTTTGTGAAAGCTTATTCCGAGCATAAAAGCACAAAGAGAATGAAGTTTGGGGTAGTTTGTACAAGCTTGTTAAAAACAACATGGTGAAAACGAGCTTCAGTAGCTCGCTTTACACAAACGACCCTGAATTGCAGACACTCACAAGTATTTAAGAGGTTTTACAATCTCAGGAAAGTTTTTTGATAGGTTGAGGAATAAAGCCAAGAGAATCTGCGTGAAACTGTAGAACAAATCGAAACGCAAACGGAGAAACGCGCCAAGAATTCGAGTCGTGAGAGTTATAAATCGCAAGGCTTGCAATTTTTCAGACGGGAGCTTCCTTAAAACCCAAAGCTTCTTTTGGTCTGGATAGGTTTAAGACGCTCTTAAGTTTCAAAGGTAAAGACGAAACCAGCAAAAAAATATGACAAAAAAAGTACGACCTCCTAATTCTCGAGGATTTAAAAGAGTTCGATCAAAACAAGTTCACACTTCTATTGCTTGTTTTTCGAACTTGTAAAGCGCGGAAAAGCTTTTTCGCAGTCCTTCTTATAAAGCCTCCTGCGTGTGTTTAAGGTAGAATCGACCAATTTTAAAGTACCACGTTTTCTACCGTCGCTTCTTTGGTTTTATTTTGGATCTTAACACTTTTTAAAAGGGTACCACCTGCGGTAGCACTCTTGCACTAAACAGGACGCAAAGCGGGGCGATGAGGTAGGAAGCTTCCGCTCTTGAGAGCGGGGGTAGCTCACAAAAGCAACTTACATCATCTGAACCATTTAAAAAGTTAAAATCTTGAATTTGGCGATGACACGCTACAATTAAGAAAGGGTCTTTAAGAATTTTGGTTCTGTTTCAAATACAAAAATTGATCTTACTGCCTTAACACCTCCAACCTCGGTGGGTGTGCACAAGAAGCATTCCTTTCGTTCTTCTCTGATCTAACTGAATGGAAGTACCTGATCTTGTTTCAATAGCAAAATTTCGAATTGCCACTATGGCTTTAATTGGTTACTAGCGAAGATTTTTGAAAATAACCCTTAACTCTTTCCAACCTTCATCTTCTTCGATTAGACTTTTCCAAAAGGGTGGGGTTACACCTTTTTTCGCGTTCAAGAAACCCGTGTTCACCAACCTTTTTACGATGGATGCCGCAAACCAAGCGCTGCCCGTTGCGCCTGGAGAGTTGTAGTTAAGAACATGGAAAGAGTTTTCCGTTTGTATCAGCACTGCTTCAGGAACAAAACCATTTTGGTCGATAAGGTTGTGCCTAATTCCCGAAACACCCCTTCCCGCAAAGTGTTTGTGACTCAAAGCGGGCGCAAAAGCGCTTACTCTTTTTGCGATGTATCTTTTTGAAATGGAAGTGAGCCAGTCGTTTGCGACAAGAGAAAGGAACTCACGGTTCAAAAAAGTTTTAAGCGTTTGGAAACGCTTCCGCTTCCTGAACCGAGTGCGTTTGCGAAAAGCGCGCTGAGCGTTCCCTTGTAGCTATAAGGTGTTCTCACCAAAAACGCGTTTGGTCCTATTTCCGTGTTTCCGTTCGGTCTCTTGATTATGTGTGGGTCGAGAAATGGAAACTTTGAGTATCTTGGAACTGTGTAAATATTTCTTTTAAAGCTCTTTGCAATCTTTTCGTGAAGCACCCAGTAGTCTCCTCTAAAGTGTAGCTGCGCAAATTTGTGAGCGACCCCTTCTGTCTGCGCAAGCCTTAACGCTTCTCCTCCTGCGACGTTTATCACAAAGCCCTTTAGCTCACTCGCTTGTGTTTTGACAACACCACAAGATATCGAAATTGCTTGCGTGTTGAACAAAAAAGTTGTCCCAAGTCTTTGAGAAATCTTCGCTATGCTCTTTGTGATTTGTCCAAAATCGGTGTTCGTGTCTTTTTTGCTGTAAAAAGCTCCATACCCTTTCACACCTTCTTCCATTTTGCCAAGCTCGCTTTGGTACACAATCTCGAACTCTTGTTCGTTCATACCGTTTTGCTTTGCCCATATCGCGTACTGTTTTAGCTTTTCAACTTGCTCTTCTTTTGTTGCGACTTCAAGCGTTCCGTTTTGACACCAAGGTAGGTGAAAAGCGTTACAAATCTCTTGAAGTGGGGAGTACGACCTTTGCGCGGCGATCGCAAAAATCCTTTTGGTTTCTGGATTTAGGTAAAATGGTCTGTGAACCACACCGGTGTTTCTTGAGCTTGAGTGTTGCGCGACGTCACTTTCTCTTTCCAAAACACAAACGCGAAGGCCCAGACAAGAAGCCACATAGCTAACACAAACACCGAGAATTCCGCCGCCTATCACGACGACGTCAAAAGTTCTCATCACACATGTTTTTGTAAGGGTGTATTAAAGGATCGACTTGGGTGTGCCTGAATAATTCATGAGCAATCCAAACACGAGGTTTTTTGAACACCATCACTTGTGTATTGTCAAATCACTTGTCAATAAACTTCTTGTACCAGCCATCAAACTCCTCTGGTGATGCAAAGTGAATCTGAATAGGAGAGTTTGGTTATACGATTCTTCGTTTTTCGAGCCGGGAAGCATTCTAGAGTGTTTCAAAAGCGCGGTAAAGCCGTCCTCGCGGTTCTGGCGTACAACACTTCCCGTGAATGCTTTCAGTGCGATAAAATCAACCGTCAAAAAGTAGGACAAGTCTCGGGCGAGGTAAAAGTTTGTGAGCTTTGAATATAGAAAAACAGCGTGTGGGAGCGCACGAAGGTGGACGCACTAATATGTCCCCACATCGTCGAGTAGGATCCAAGTGAGGATGGCCACTCTGAGGGGAGGGTAACTGGGTTAACATCAAGTGGTCTACCACTCGACGAGCAGGGTGGTGGCTGAACCCACTAGTGAAGTGATAAGGATGAACGCGGTAAACCGCACAACTTTGAACTAGGCAGTCCTCTCTCAGGCGGGAAGGGGAAAGTTAACACCAAAACACCGAATCTTTCACCTCCCCTCTTTCGGTTTTACTTTCGATAGTCACTCGGACGCTTGTTTCTCCTAAGCGCATAGGACGCATTACGGTAGCCTGACTTGCCCACTACCTTCGAGTTGGGAAGGCAAGGCGGAACAATGATTCAGAAAGCTCCCGCCTGAGCGAGTGACTCACATTCCTTTTAATAGCAAATTTTTTAAAGTGGGAATATAAAGTATTTTTATGGGATACATAGTTACTGTTGATGAAAGAGGAAGGATTGTAATACCTAAAGAGATTAGGGATAAATTAAACTTGAATGAAGGAAGTGAAGTAGAAATAAGTGTAGAGGACGGAAGGATTATTATTAATGTAAAGAAAATAAGTGTAGAGGATATTTACGGAATAGCAGGAAAAGAAAGCGTTAAAATTGAGGAAATTGAAGAGGCATTAGGATTTGAAGATAATGATTGATTCAAACATTTTTATTTACCTACTTTTTCTGACCCTTCATATGGTGAAAGGTCCAAGGAACTATTAAAGATTGCCGAAAAAGAGGAGGCTTTTTCTTCAACTATCATAATTTCTCAAGTTTTGGCGCATTTAGAGAGGAGGAAAAAACTTGATATAATTCCGATCTTTATTAACTATCTTAAGCGGAATAAATATCGTGGAAACTACTTGGGAAGATGTTACTAATTCTTTAAAGCTTTTACAAAATTTGGGATTAAGCTATAAACTTTGGGATGATGCAATAATCTTTAATCAAATGAGGAGAGTTGGGATAGAGTTTATCTACTCTAACGACACGGATTTTGATTTGTTGCACGCCAAGAGAGAATTCTGAATAAGCATTTATTCACAACATATTCCAAGTTATTTTCTCATACTTGGTTGTTGCACCTTTATTCTTGAGGCATTTCCTTAAATAGCATTTCAATCTCTATCCTTCTTCTCCATATAATTCTTTCCTACGAACTGAGCTTCTCCTCGCTGTGGTGAGGGTTCTCTCCAATAGATTTTCATCTATATCTTTTGAGAGTCGAGAGGTTGCTCTCATATAGGGGCAACCATCATTCTCTGGTTGCAGTAGCAGCGTGCAATGAGAGAAAAAGCTTGTATCATCCACGTTCTAAGAAGAGACTTGCCTACTTTTTTGTCAAATTACCTCAAACTTGTCAATAAACTTCTTGTACCAGCCATCAAACTCCTCTGGTGATGCAAAGTGAATCTGAATAGGAGCTTCCAAAAGCTCGCGCTTTATCGCTAGCTTAATTTGGTATTCCAAATCTTTTCTTTTTGAAACTACAAGTATGTCGATGTCGCTCGCACCCGTAAAATCGCCTCTCACTGTTGAGCCAAACAGTATAACCTTCGCTTCTTTGTCGTAAAAACTGACTATTCTTTTCACTTCTTGTGCGTACTTCTTGTAGTTCTTTACGCGATCAAGCCTCGACATACTTATCGAAAACCTCTTTGACAAACTTTAACAAAAGCCCAACCTCTTCCTTTGAATACTCTCTTAATCTAGAATTGACGTATGCGTCTTCCAGTTTGGTGATGTACAACAAGTTTTCTCCTTGTAACAATTCGCCCAACTCTTTTTTAAATCGTTGCAATCTTTGAATAAGCTCGGTTAACGAGTGCGTCTTTGGATAAAAGCCTTCATATAAAAAGAAGATACTTCAAAAGTAGCTCACAGTGTTGCTCAAGATTAAAAGCTGCTAAATCGTACACCTCTTGCGTGTAAAGCTGTTGAGCGTTCTTTAAAAAGGCGATAGCCCTTCTTTTTATAAGTTCCGCTTCTTTTGAGCTCACACGCGCTTAATTGGAGGCTTTCCTAAAAAACTTTTGTGCGTCTTAGGGTTTCACTCTACGTAGGTATACGTAGGTACGCATCAGCATACCTATCATACGCATAGTGGAGCTTGGGCCTCACAGCATCATGCAGACCCCTCACGAGTTCATCGGGGTCACTCCGCTTTCCCCCTGTCAGGACGCAGTGAGAGTTAGAGGGATGATAGTAGTTTCGCAACGCCGTGAGAAGATCAACGCGGAGACCACGGCTAAAATAGATAGAAAGGCCTGAAGACAGCGCCTTCGAGGTTGAGACCAACAGCTCCGACTCCTTCACCCCGACTTATTTCCATAACCGGTAGGTGGAAGAAAACGAGAAACCCAAGGAATATCTCGCTCTACGTGGATGGTGTTCCGAGGCCAGGCGCAGAAGCGTTGGCAACTTCTGCCAGCGACACGGAGAGCGGGTACACCCTGTTTTCCTGCCTACAACTGCAGATATTGGCGTGAGGTAGTTGAAAGCGAAGATTGAGGGAGAGGAGAAGCCAATCTACAGGAAGAAGGTCGAGGTAAAGGTGAAGGAAGGAGGCGAGGTCGCGGGAGATGGAGAGGGTTGCTTGAATGTTCTGCTGGACTATGAAAGCAGCTAGGCAGAATGACTCTCCCTTCCTGACCTGTAGCGCCAAAAAATCAAGACCCCCACGGAAATCATGCTCAGAATAGTTCGAGCCAGAATGGCCCCCGTGAAGACTGTCGTTCCCCAGGTCAAAGCCACCACGTACCATACCCCAGATTCCGCAAGAACATAGGCAGCTACTATTCCGATCGAGTTTCTCGACTTGTGGTAGGCGATGGTGAACAGGAGACCGAAGAAAAGAATGTCGTCCCATCTGAAGTCGCCCGTCAGAAAAGCAAAGTTGTATATGCCAGATGACAGAGCGGCTATCAATGGAATCGTGTATTTCTTCGGAAGGTCCATCAGATTTTCGTATGGGAACGCCTGGAGAATAGGGAAGAATGCGATTCCGCCAATCAACCAAGCGACGGGCGCGAACAAAGGATACCAGACGGGGACAGGCGAAGGTGGCAGGGGAACTTGAGATATGGCCAACAGGGACGCCGGTCCTGCGACCAGTAACATGCCCAGCAGGATTAGCATGATCGGAAGCAAGAACGCGTTCGCCCAGATGAAGCTGGTGAGGATGCCTTTCCTCCTGAAGCCAATCGAAGAAAGCATGTGACCCGACTGTGATCCCCGCCTCAGCGTATAGATGACTGGAAGAGTGAGGAACAGGCCGACAGAGGCAGACAGTATCCGGTCGGGAACGGTCCCCGAGCCCGACACGACGCGGTAGGGCCCATACGAGAACAGAAGGTAAGCGATGGCATAATTCAGGGCGTAGAAGACAGCCACATTGCGGTGATTGCTTTTCATCGTCGCACTCACCCCGTCGGGACGCACCCACCCACAAGGCTTGGGAGAACCACGTGGTCCCACCAGAGTCTGCGGGAAGCGCCCTCCATCCTCAGTTCAACCTCATTCTTTCCGCGCACCCACCCCACAGTGTACCCGAACCTCATCCGCATGTAGAGGTTTATGGCGGCGTTGAGCTGCCTGTCCAATCGGAGACCGCACCCACCACACACGAAGATATCTGCCCCATTCAGGTCTCTGTTCTCCCACCCACACCTGGAGCAGTAGGAGGAGGAACCGTAGGGGTCGAGCTCCTCTACTTTGACTTCACCCATCCTTCCCTCGAGTATTCTTGCGATACCCCGCCAGTCACTCCTCGAAATCCTACGATTCCAGATACGCGAACGCGAAAACATCCCCTGCTTTTTGAGCTCTTCGAGGCCCACCGGGCCACACACCGACTGGATCACACGCGTGATTTCGAGCTGGTGTTTTCCCGCACGGTTCCTCTCCCTGTTCGAGTACTTCGCAAGGATCCTCCTCGCCTTCTTTGATTTTGAAGCCTTCCTCTGAACGCTCCGCCTCTTCTCGAATGATGAGATGTGCACCGATGCCAGCTTCGATGTGTCTATCCTTATCCACCCTGTTTCAGGTGAGTAGCCATCAAAGGAGAGGAGGTTGAAGTCCCACGCCACACTGGGTTTTCCGCCTTGGTTCCCATCCTCGTAGTGCACGGGTAAGTGTATCTTCTCTGGTGTGATTATGGGTTCACCCAGACCCGCCGAGGACACCTCGGAGGGTAGGGGGAAATATCTGTGGGTGAGGTCTATGTGCACGTGCTCGCCTGGTTTAACTGTCACCCTGAGTTTTTCACCCTCAAGCTTTATGAGTGTTTGTTTGGCTCTTGCGAAGAGTCTTTTGGCGGTGGGCCTCCTCCGCCTCCTGTCTCCTTTAACATAGTTTTTCCTCCAAGACTTAAATATTGAGTAGGCTGTCTTTATCGCTGAGTCAACCCAGTGGGCTGCGTAAGGCCAGTCCACGAGGAGGCTTTCCCTGAGCTTCTTCTTATACTCTTTGCTGTGTATGTCCACCTTATACTTGGGTAGGAGCCTCCACTGCTTCTTTCCATTAACCTTCCTTTTTTCCCACTCTATGCTATTCCAAAGCTCTTCAAGTACGCGGTTCACAGCGTCCCTGTAAGCTTTGAGGAGCGGAAAGAGCTCCTCTCCACGCTCATGTTTGAGCGAATAGCTCTTTAGCACGCTTCACGACCTCCTTTTGCTTATGGCTTCTCATTCCGTACAGTTTACCAGAAAAGCGAGATATTATCGTGATCAGATCTTCGACAAGTTCTTGTTGTGGCGGTTTTGCATCTGTTTGGTTTAGCACTTCGATTGTTGTTCCATGTGCTTCAAACACTTTTTTCAATGTGTCAAAACCTTGTGAGCCTGTCCTCATACAATACCACAACTTTATCCACTTCGTTGTGCAGCACCCGCTCGAGAAGCCTCAGGAAGCCCTTTCTCTTTTCAATCAAGCCTGAGCCTATGTCGGTGATCACTTCTTGTACACCGCTCTGTCTCAAATATTCAAGCTGCCTATCCAATTTCTGCGTATTAGAAGAAACTCTTGCATATCCAATAACGCTTCGTATGCCTTTTTCACCCTGTAACCTCCTGATTTCTGATTGTGGTATTCTCCTGCGACCGCCAGGTGTCCTCACAACCCTGATTTTGCCTTATCCCACTTCTGAATAGGGTGAAGGCCAAGGAGCAAACACGCCTCTTTCAAGGTGTATAATCTTTCAGGCACAGAATACTATATGACAAACACCTATAAAAAGCTATTTATTTTGAAACTGCTGACTACGGCATCGGCGTAAGCGTTATTTGTGTTTTGTAAGCGTAGCGCCTTACACAAACCTCACATCATTCGTTTTAGGACAAAGAACGTAATTCCCATCGCGACAACCGGTGCTTCGAGTAACAAAAAACCTTGTTTGAGTCCTAAGAACTCTTCAGCCAAACCCACTAAAGGCACGCTCAAAACCGTTGTTACACCAAACAAGAAGGACGAAAGCGCGTTTGCCGATGCCAGGCTTTCTTTTGTCGCGGAATCTGCGATGTAGCTCGCTGAAACAGGATAGGTGGCACCGTGTGGATAACCCAAAAGAACGAAAGCCGCCGCAAGCTCGTACAAGTTTTGCGAAAGGTAAATCGCAAAAAGACCAACCAATGTGAGAGCAATAGAAGAAGTCACCAAGTGCTCTCTTTGAATTTTGATTCTGCTTATCACAATCCTAGTAAAGAAGGACGTAACAAAAAAGCACGAAAAAAGCGCTTCAACCTGTGTGTAAGACGCACCAAACACGCTTTTTGCGGTGATTCCGCCAAACGTGGTGAGCGCGACAAACGGAATTGAATACGTTTCGTTCGCTACGATTCCTATCAAAAAATTTCTGTTTTTAAGAAAGCGCATGTCGGGTAGCGCCCCGCTTGTCACGCTTTCCGCTAGTTTTACTTCTCGAAAAAGCAAAAAACCCAAAACCACAAACGGCGTAAACGCGAGCATCGAAATCAAAAGGTTGTCTCTTGTTACAAAAAGCATGCTAGCTTGGTAAAGAGGCCCAAGAATAAGACTAAGGCTCAAAGCTGAGGTGTAAAGCGCTATGTTTCTGAATCTCGTTCTTTCATCGCTCAAAAGCACGGCTGAAGTCAGAAGAAGAGGTTGTATGGGGCCTGCGCCCACGTTTATCGCGGTGACCACAGCTACAAGCGTAAAAACGTTTTTGTGAGAGCAAAAAGCGGAATTGTCGCGCTCATCAAACCCAAGCCAAAAGTGATCGTGCGCTTCACCCTTCTTAAAACAAGCCCCATGTAAAGCACCGCAAAAAAGCTTGCGACGTACGAAGCAACCGTGATGTAAGACACCACTAGCTCAGACGCGTCAAGGTAGTACTTCGCGAACAACGGAACGCTTGTTTGTAGCATGTTTGTGGTTGCTCGGTACAAAAAGGTTGTCGCAAGTAGCGCGGAAAAGCCAGCTAGATGCGTTCGTTTTGTCAACTCCTACAAACGAGCGCTTTCCCGAATTTAAGCGCATTCAAAGCGCTTCTTGTTTTGCGATGTCGAGTATTAGCGTGGACCAACCAAAGTCCACCGCGCCCATTGGTTCGGCGGTTGCGCTGTTATAGTTTTCTCTACAGCTAAAGCTCTTTTTCATCGCGCGAAAAACTTTCTTCGCAAGCTTCGACGCTTCTTCGTAAAAACCGTAGTTCTTTAGTCCGTGATACGCAAACCAAACGAGGTTGACCCAAGACCTTCCTCTCCAGTATCCTTCTGGGTCGTATTTCGGGTGGTCTTTGCTCACCGTGGGTAGCGGAAAAGCGGTCCAAAACTCTTCTTTATTAAAAAGGTGCTTTACGAGAGTTTTGGCTTGGGAATTGTCGGCAACGCGTGAAAAAAGCGTAAGGAAAGCGGCGGGCGTCTTTACTTTGAGCATTTTGTGTGAGCCGCTTACCAAGTCGTAGAAGAAGTCTCCGTCCCACATTTTCTTTCTCACAAGCTGTGCGCTTTGCTGCGCCAAGTTTTCGTAGTTCTTCGCAAGCTCGCCGAATCCGAGTCGTTTCGCAAGATGACTCAAAACGCTTCTTTGTTTGTAGAGCAAGCAGTTAAGGTCGACCGCCTCAACCGGGTACATTCCGTGAGGGCTTTCCTGCACCTTTACATCGTCCCATCTCACGCTGTCGTCCCATCCGCTCTCAAGAGGGTCGTGGTACGAGCAAAGCAAGTCGAAATCTTCATCTCTTTTTTTGTTCCACCACTCGTCGTACTTTAAAAGACCTTTGAACGCCTTTTTCGCAAAGCCTTCGTCCCAGCTTGTTTCGAGTATTCTTTCTACACTTACCGCTAAAACAGGTGGTTGGGTGTCCAAGGGTTTCACTCTACGTAGGTATACATAGGTATGCATCCGCATGCCTATCATACGCATAGTAGAGCTTGGGCTTCACAGCATCATATAGCCCCCTCACGAGTTCATCGGGGTCACTCCGCTTCCCCCCTGTCTCGACGCACCCACCCACTCACACGCCGGGGAAGGCATCATGGGGAACGCCGACCATCTTCAGTCCCCTGCTTCCTGTGCACGTACCCCTCCCTCGAGAAGGAGGTCTTGGGTCTTCTCTACTACCATTCACCCTACTGCCCGTGCACACAAATGCTCAAATCCAGAAATCTATATAAACCTATTCTGGAACTGCTGACAACGGCGCAACGCCTTTTAACGCTTTTCTCAGAGTGAGCCTTCCGCTTACAAAACCAGCGCTCAGCGCGGTTGCGATTTACACGTTTATAAGCGTGTGGAACAACTTTCTTTGGCCGCTCATCGTCGCCCAAACGCCAAACATGTTCACGATACCCGTGGGCTTCTTTAAAACCGCAAACGGCCAAGCGATCGAATGGAACTACTTGACAGCGGCGACGACACTTGCGATCATTCCTACGATCTTGGTTTACGCGATTTTTCAAAGATACTTTATTAAGGGAATTGCGCTAACAGGTATTAAGAGGTGAGTGTGTGTCCAAAGTAGCTTCTCCAA
>Ga0074075_15755_pt1 | contig 33732 bp, 34 predicted proteins | sample YNPg_E_FD_63712 | JGI IMG/M metagenome (GOLD analysis project Ga0074075, IMG submission 63712) | Hot spring microbial communities from Beowulf Spring, Yellowstone National Park, Wyoming, USA - YNP_Beowulf Spring_E v2 (version 2) | ecosystem: Environmental > Aquatic > Thermal springs > Hot (42-90C)... | reverse complement strand
TGGAAAAATAACAATAATTATGGCAGGAGATGGATTGTGGAAATCTATTTCTCAGGCCTAAAGAGGGTTATGGGAGAAATCATAAAGGCAAGGAGACCTGAATATATAGCTCAGGAGATAGCAATGAAGGTTCATTATTATAATATTATGAGAAGTATGACGGAGGCTTATTAATTATGCAACACACTTCTAAATACTTTTATTATTATAACTCAAATCTTTCCCTCCATTCTTCCCTTATCCTAGATGTTCTAAGTCTTTATGAGATAAGTTCTCTAATGCATCGTATTCGAATCTTAATTACATCTGCAAAGTTCGAGAATTGGTTTTTTGCAGCCAGGAATAATTAATCTCAAACTATAAAAGCATGTTTTATATTTCCATCTAATTTGATGAGCATCTCTCTGCTTCTCTGGAGGTAATGTAGTCCTTATTCCTATCCAACTAGATATAAATATTAATGAAACTGCAACTATCTAAGTTTTTATTAAATTAAATTTTCAGTTTCCACATAAAAATATCAAAAAATTACTTAGGGCTATTAAAATAAAACGGGCCCGAGGGGATTCGAACCCCTGGCCTACTGGTTAAGAGCCAGTCGCTCTACCTGGCTAAGCTACGGGCCCAAGGTTCTGTATAATTTCGAGAAAATAAATGTTTCTTAATTTCCATGAGTTAGATTTAAATTTTACAGAACCCATATATCATAATGTCCAACCATGAAAGGAATTATTTATTTTCATGGATAGCCCTAATCTGGCCATGGATTACTATTTTTCTAATTATATTAAATATATTAATATCACCTTGGTTCTCATGGTATAAGAACGCGTTATCTGATTTGGGAGTTCATCAATACGGGTTTATTTTTAATAGTGCTATATTTACCGAGGGAATAATTAATGGAGTTTATTTCTTTTTTCATGGAAAAAATTCCAGGCAGAGATATTTAATAGTTATAGGATCATTTTCATTGTCTTTGGTAGGAGTTTTTAATGAAAATTTTCACTTACTACATTTAATATTTGCATTAATATATTTTATCTTTATGCCTATCTATATAATCCTAAATTCTGCCTACACTGAAAACCTAAATAAGTTTTTTAATATAATAATTGGAACAGCGTCTTTGTTAGTCATAATTGTTGGAATTCTATCATCATTTCGTTTAATTCCTAGGATATTAGGTCTTGGAGTCTATGAAATGTTGGAAGCAGTATTGATATCAATGTGGATATCAATTTATATCCTTAGAGAGAAAATAAAAATGTATCAAGTTCACAATAAAACATCATCACCATAAAGCACTTCAGCTACTTCTGGCCTTATTATTTCTGCAGGAATTTTTTCTTTCTTTATCAGCATATCTCTAATTTTTGTTTGGCTTATTATAAGCCGGTCATCATTGCCATGTGGGCAAACTTTATCCGAAGTTATGCCATTGCATTTTCTGCAGAAAAAGGTCTCGGTGAATTTTAACGCTTTCATTCCTATATCGAATTTATCAAATATCTGGTGCGCTGCATATGGATCATAAAATTTTCCAACCCCTGCTTGATCTCTACCTATGATATAGTGTGTGGCACCATAATTCCTTCTAATAATAGCAAGGAAAAGTGCAGCTTTTGGCCCCCCGTACCTCATGGTAATATTCAATGGGGAAAAAATCACTTTTTCGGGTTTATGGTAATTTTCTATCAGACGCTTATAGGCTTCTATTATAACATTTGGTTTATAGTCTCCTTTCTTTAACCTACCTACAACTATATGAATGAAAAGTCCATCAACATCGGGCATTTCGAGAGTTGTTTTTTGAAGATATTCGTGAGCTACGTGCGGTGGATTTCTGGCTTGATATGCGGCAATACCTTTCCAATTCCTCTCCTTAATTATATTCCTAACTTCGGTAGGGTTTAACTCTCCGAAATTTTCATGTTCGATCTCCCCAAATAAATATAGTTTTCCAGCTACCCCGTAATTAGTATAATTATGCAATATATCATTTACATTTGGGTGGCTTTCATCCAAGGTGCCGTAAACTTTCAATGCCACATCCTTTTTATCAAAAAAATATTTTTCTTCTACATTTAAGTATCCATAAATTCCACCATTAGGTTTCCTTAGAAAAAGATCATCACCTTCTTTTAATTTTTCCAGATGATTTCACTAGTTGTAAAGACAATCGGTATCGTCCAAGGTAAACCATTGGGAAGCATGTTTTGGTTAATGATGGAATCAATGTCATTCGCGTAATTAAATCCCTCAAGAGGGCTGTATGCCCCCTCTGATATTTTTATGGAATCAAGATAAAAGTCTATGAATGGTGTTTCTATTAGATCACCCTGATATTCTTCTTTTTTTGCTACAAATCTGTTTATGAGCTTTCCTCCATAGGGAGTATTCATAAATCCTGATGAGAGGGTAAATATTTAATTTTGTGATAATAATATATAATTAAGATTTGTTTTCTTATCAAGACAATTGCATTTAATTGTAATTGAAAAGTTTTATTAAGATTAATTTAATTGATCTCTCAATGAGCAAAGATAAAGCCATAATTGCAATCTTAATTGAGAGCATCGTGGTTTATTTTGTTGTTTCGATGTTAATTCTAGGACCACTTTTTGAAAAATTTTATACTGGCAATCCAGGTAAGGCTCTTGTACCCTTTGCCACATCATATATTTCCTTGGGAATAGCCGTAGCTTATTTTACTATTGCAATGGTAATTTATCCAGTTATTAAGAACAGAGAAAGGGTGGTTTTAAATGAATAAAAAAGTTAAATATGAATTGATTTGGTTGGTTGCTGTTATAGCAATTCTGGGAATATCAGCATTAGCAAATTATAACTATACCTTAAGTGCCAGTAAAAATATTGCCCAACCTTACAATGGAGACCCTTCAGGAGTAGTGATAAATGTTACAGGGTATCAATGGGGTTGGCAATTTGAATATCCTAATGGTACGACCACTACTGATAAATTAATACTAATGGCTAATGTTACTTACACTCTTATCGTTACTTCAAAGGATGTGATACACGATCTGTATATACCCCAATTTGGGGTGCAGGTTTATGCGGTATATGGACATACCAATGAAGTATCATTTACCCCATTAGTTCCCGGAACATATATAATGGAATGTGTTGAATATTGCGGTGAATACCATTACGAAATGAGGGGTGAGGTGGTGGTTTTATGATTTTTTCGTTTGAACTTGCAATATTTGGTTCTACTATAAGTGTTCTCATAATAATGTTTCTTCTTCTATATTTCTATGCGCAAGATTACAGAAAGTATCTTCTTGAAGGTAAGCAAGAAGTAATACAGGAGAGGAGTCAAGAGAATGCAATATTATCAAATATGAAAAGAGAATTGTCTTTTGCGGCCTTTTTCATGGATGATTCTAAATCAATTGGAATAAGGTACATTATAACTTCACTCTTATTTTTCTTTATTGCAGGTTTAGCAGGGGTGGGAATGAGAATTTCATTGTGGAATCCAAATCCTACATTTTTAACACCCATTCAATATAATGTCCTTTTAACTGAGCATGGAACTTTGATGTTATATGGTTGGGCTACAGGTTCAATTTTGGGGCTAGGCTATTATCTTTTGCCTTCAATGCTAAAGATTAAGAGTGATAAGTTAGGTCATCTGAACTCGGCAATGTTCTGGTTCTATTTTGTAGGGGGTGTGCTTCTAATTTTCTCAAGAAGTACTGCCTCATGGTATTTCTATTATCCATTAACTGACCAGCTTACAGAGGCTGGTGGTGGTAGCTATTCGTTCGCTGCTCTCGCTGGCGTTTTATTGATATTAACTGCTGCTAATGTTGCAAGTATAATCTTCCTAAAGATGATATTTTTCGATAGAGATAAGTCAATAAGATTATCAAAATTACCACTTTTCGCATGGTCAATTGTCTCTACAGCATTACTTATATTATCCAGTGCCCCTGTATCTATGGTAGCTGATGTTATGCTGATTTATGACCTAATAAATCCTGTATTTTTTACAGGATCAAATGGAACTGCATTGGGTTATGCTATACTATTTTGGTTCTGGGGCCATCCAATAGTTTATGTGGCGGTTATTCCTGCATTTGGATTAATTTATGAGTTGTTGCCAAAATATGCAAATACTAAAGTATACAGTTATAAAAGTGGCGTAATTGGTTTATTGTTATTGATGGTATTGTCTGGAACAGTTTGGGGTCATCATCTATTCAACAGTGGATTAGGTACATTTTGGGATTTAATTTTTTCAACAACATCATTCCTTGTTGCCATTCCATCTGCCATTACTGTTTTTAATTGGATTGCAACATTATGGACAGGAAAAATAAGGTTAACCGTGCCCATGCTATTCATACTAAATGCAATAATTGATTTTGTAATAGGCGGTGTAACTGGCGTAATGCAAGCCGATGTTGGAATAAATGAATTAATACATGGAACTTACTGGGTTACAGCGCACTTTCATTTTATATTATTGGGAATGACTACTGGGATGGCTTTCGCTGCAATATATGCATTATTCCCAACCTTAAGTGGGGGAAGAAGATATAATGTCGCTTTAGCAAAAGCCCATTTCTACCTGACAGCTTTAGGGACATATGTTATGACTGTACCATGGGCTCTTGGAGGATTTCAAGGAATGCCAAGAAGAGTCGCCGGTTACTTCGGCATCTTTCAGTCTTATCAAGATGCAGCAGCCATAGGTGGAATAATACTGGGAATTGGACAATTGATATTCCTTATAAATCTAGTATATTCATCTACTAAACCAATTTCTGTCAGTAATGAAAATATACTAGAAAGTGAGGTGATTTACGGTGAGTAGGATTACAGCCATATCATTGGCATTGATATTAATTTTGGGAGCGGGACTATCGTTTTATTTCTTTTTGTCGGTACCTCAGGGGATTGGGGCACAAGGGGTTAGTGCATCATATAATTCAACGGAGCTAATAGTATTATACGCAAATGCTCAGGGATGGAATTATAATTCAAGTCATCCAAATCCTACTATATATGCCAAGACACATGTTCTATTAGAATTTAAAGTTATAGAGCAAGATAATTTACCTCATACACTAACCATTAATCCCGGTAATTCTGAAAATCAGAATTCAGCAATAGTAAGTGTAAATATTCCCCCAATTACTGGAACTGTGGTCTGGGTTAATTGGTCATTTGGTCAGCCTGGCACTTATACATATTGGTGTATTGTTCATCCAGAAACAATGGTTGGTTTATTAATAATAAATTCATCTACAAATCAGACAGCTTCTGTTGTTCCAAATTCTATTCAAGGTTATCAGTTATCAAATCTATCTATCGGTAATATATATGGGGCAAAATTCGAGACATAGAATAATTTTAATGATGAAGCCGGAAATTGCGTTATTATTGGACTTAGTGGCAATAGCAGGCTTTTTTATAGGACTAAATAATATAAATAAGCTTTATCTTATAATTCCTTTATTAATTTCAGGCTCATTTGCTTCATTTTCAGCATCTTTACTAAATGGCGTTATTGAAGCGAAATCTGATGAACATATGCAAAGAACATCATGGAGAAAAGCTTCAGAAATAAAATCTATTATAATTTTTATCGCATTAATTCTATTGGGAATTTCTATCCTGGTATCCCTGGAATTAATTAATATTTATACGACTTTATGGATAATTTCTGGATTTCTATCGTATGTTTTTCTGTATACAATTATCTTAAAGAGGAGGACCTATTGGAACATAGTAATTGGAGGAATATCTGGATCATTTCCTGCATTAGCAGGATGGTCAACAGTAAATTCTGCAATTTCCCTAGATTCCCTGTACATAGGATTCCTGATATTTCTTTGGACACCAGTACATTTTTGGGCATTAGCTACCAAATATAAAGATGATTATAAATTGGCAGGTATCCCTATGCTTCCATCAATAAAGTCACCTGATAAGGTCGCGATGGCAATTTTATTAAATGCAATAATTCTTATTTTCTATTCAATGATTCCTCTGATATTTCCAAACATTATAAGATTCGGTATTATCTATGAGTATGCTTTGGTGATATCAACTTTAATGCTGGCTATTAACCTTATAAGATATAAAATGGATCCAATGAAAAATGCAATTAAGTTGTTTGGTTCAAGTAATATTTATATAATGATACTTATGCTAGGTATTATTTTATCTCGGTTTTATCCATGAAACCTATAACATACAAAATTCTATCTCCGATTTTTACTTCAATATTTTTATTGCTATTGCTTAGAAGGGCATTCATAGATTCTGATGCAATACTACAATTAATATTAATTTCCTTAACGGTCATAATCTCCTCAGTTTATCTGTTAGTTCGCTACGAAAATTCGATGATTCAGATTATTATATCATTAGTAGCTTTAATATTGATAATATTCGGATCCTTTTATATAGAATTGTTGGGTATTTTTCTTTCCGGAATTCCATTTATATTTATTGAAAAGAGGGATACAATTTTTAAATCTTTATTCATAACTGCAATGTTTTTCCTGCTTTTGATATTGTCAGGTGCTTTAAGACTTCAGAACGATAATGGATTTTATGTATTTTCAATTTACGATGACATACCTAAGCAATATGTTCCTATCATTTTCTATAACGGAATAGTTATTTCTTTAGGTAGGATAGTTGTTACGGTATCTTTATTATCCCTGATTATAATGGGGGCTGCCTCATTCTTCGCTGTAGAAAATACCATCCTTATTCTGAGGAATTATAAAATTACCAGTCTATCTGGTGCAGTTCAAATTATACCTGTATTGACATCATGCCAATGTGAATCCTCAATAGGTCTTTCAGCCTTTGTTGCGACCATTTTTTCAATACTTACTCTGCCCTTATTATTTATTTCTTTGATTTTTTTAATAATCACCAATCAAATATTAAAGGGCAAAATTAGAATGAGGAATAACATGGGAAGTAAATTTAATGAAAAATTACTAATAATCATGCCTTTACTTTTATTGGTTTCTTCTTTATTGATTTATTTAGATGTTAAATTGTACCTACTTACATCAATGTTCTTCGCCGGTCTAATGATAATTTTAATAATTAGAGCAATAAACAAAAAATTAATTTAGGAATAAAAGCACTACTTCTAGGATTAGTTCTACAGACTATTAGCTTCTTATTATTTCTCACTTTTATTAATGGCTTTAATATTGTTAACTTGATATTAATAATTGCCTTTAGCAACACATCCTCAGTACTCATAGCTTTATATATGGGTGGAAATAAAAAGTATGAATTCACGGTTTATGAATTATATTTTACCATGTGGACCATGGTGTTTCTTGTATTGGTATTTCTAAGCCAAGTTATGTCATACAATATTATAGGATCCATTCTAGAATCCGCACTGATAATACTTCTGGTTTCCATACCAGCCATGTGGATATCAACCATTTACAATTTAAGGGCTTTTAGACTTATTAGAATTAAAGATTGACCTCATTGAGTCCCTAACATCATAGAACCTTATGTTGTTGTAAGGGCAAGCCATTACACAAGACCCAGACCCTACGCATTTTATGCTTTTGAAATAACCTTTTTTATTATTTGTGCTGGGATATCGCTAATACCCACTTCGCACGCAGTAACACAATCCTTGGTCGGACATCTATAGCATTGCATAGGGTCTGTCGCCACTATCTTAAATAATCCAATGTAACCTATTAACCCTATAAATGTGCCGGTAGTGCACCAACCGTACCTCCTGCAGGGCGACATTCCAACAAACGGTATTGATATAAAAAAATGTACCAGAGAAGATTCCAGATTAATAGTGAGAATGCAACGGAAGGATCAAAATTTAAATGAATGAAATCTATTGAATTCAAAAAGCTTAGTATTGCACTAATTATGAAGAATAACCATGAGAATGAAATAAATAACATTGCCAAATTAGAGAATTTAGAACCCAGATTTTTCTTACTTAATTTTGTCGCATAATTCAGTGAGACCATTGACTCTCCCAATGTTCCTCCGTACATCACTGCTGAAGGGCAGAGAGTACTGCAGTAACTTCTTCTTCCAAATAATAGTGCAAGAACTGCATATATGGCATAAGAAAGGAGAACAGGAAGCAATACATATTTGGTAAGGGCCCAGCAGAACCTACATTAGCCCATAAGGGGAGGTTACTCCAAGAAGGTATAAAATTAGGGCCGTAAACAGTGTATGTCAAATATGCAACTACTGCCAATGAAAGGTTTACCCTCTTTTCCTTCCATTTTATCTTTTTGATCCTGAATATTACCAATGATATCATTTCGGTTCCCATTACTAGCAGGAAGATATAAGAATTGGTTACGGTAGCGATGAACAACAACGAATCAACAGGTATTGAATTAATATTCCAATAGGGTATGTTATTTTCTATCAAATAAACTAAAGCATCTATTCCAGTTCCTTGCACTGTAAAAAGCCCAGTCACAATATCTAAAGAAGCAGATAAAAATACTTCAGCTAAAAAACTTGATAATAAAAGATAGAATAACCATAATCTTCTTTTTCCCCATGATATGGATAATCCTGCACCATATTCTTTGAATATTAAATATAGGAATATTATCATGAAAATTACCATTACAGCTGAGAAAACCATAAAGCCTAAAGGAAAAATCATTCCGGTGGAGTAATAAATAAAAATACCAATTGCAGATAGAAGCATCATAGTGAATGAAAAATCTATAATTTTCTTCGTTCTTGTTAATATACTATTCCTATTGGATGCAACTATCTCAAATTCTAATGCCATAGTGATTATCATTAAAATAGTATCCGCAAGCAAAAACCATCCCTGTAAAGGCTTGGAGGTTATAGGAAGAATTAACATCATGAGGGCTGAGGTGAGCAGTGAAATCCTTTCCAAAAAAGTTAATTTCTTTAATATGGGACCCAGGAGCATTTCACCCGCCATAGGTATTATGAAATATGGCGATCCAACTGAGATAATCAAAGAATTTAAGTTTAGCTTTGACCCTCCCAGTTCAAGAATATCAATTGACATAAAGAGCTCAGCCACTACGATTAATGCTGAAAAATAGAGTATCATGTAGTTCCTGTGCCATGGATCTTTATTGTTGATAAAAATGAGTAGAACTATATAAGAAAACATTGGAAACATTACTAGATTTATTAAGGCAACAGAATAAAGAAATGTCATCGGGGTGGAAAGGTACCATGCCAAGGACACATACATATCCAACATCATAAACAACAAAAATTAAAAATAGAATAACCGACCGCATTTAACCTACCATATACGTGGAGATATTCAAAACTGAGGGTGATTGCCATCATGCTGGAAACCAAGAGGACGTCAATGATTAGATCGTTCATAGCTTGATTTCACCTCATGTAGGTACTAAAATCGAAGATAGTGGTGGTGACAGAGCAGTAATAAGTGGGAAATAAGCCCATATTGCATAATGGATAATTATGGACGGATAAAGGCTCTTAAACTTTAAATCTAGAAGTGAGTACATTAATCCCATTGAAAACACGGACATAATCATTATTAAGTTGTAAGGATAGGGAAATGCTCTAAAATTATTTAATACCACAAATCTTGAATAATATATACTATAAATCGTTGACGTTATGATACTGTTTTCAGCGATTCCTCGCCTTTTAATCATATTAGATAATAACCCCCTAAATATTGTTTCTTCGAAGAGTGCCGGGTAGAGAAGTGAAAAAATAGAAGTTGAAACCCAATCACCATTTTTGCTAATTTCTAGAATAAATGGTGTGATAACAAAAAACATTATTAAAATAGTCATTAAAGTAAAGTCTTTGAACATGCCCTTAAAATCAATGATAAAAAAAGGAAAAGCAAACAAAAATAAGAGAAGGGAAAAATAAAAAAGATATTGACTAGGATAAAAGGTAAAGATTGACTGACCTAAGACGGAAAATAACATAAGTATTCTATAAGTCGATTTTAATGGAACCTTATACATTTAAGACTACTAAAAAGATTAAAATATAATTAATTATTGTTTAGACAATGGATCAAGAGGTTGATAATGGCAGAAGAAATTTTCTTAAGGGTCTAGTATTACTCTCTACTCTTGCGGTAGCAGGAATGGGATTAAATACAGCCCTAAGAGTTTTATCTCCACCGCCACTTGGAATTTCTTCATTTCCAACGTTGAAATTAGTAGATAGTAACGGAAACCCAATTAAAGCATCATCTATACCTTTGAACAGTCCTAGTGCATTACAATTTGACTATCCCCTGCAAAACACACCAAATTTTTTGCTTAATATTGGTGATAGCAATGGAAATCCAATAAAGATAGAATCCGTGGAAGTATTAATCCCAGCGACAGGCGAGAAATATCTGTCATTACCAGGGGTAGGACCTAATGGAAGTATTGTCGCCTACAATGCAATATGCCAGCACTTAGGTTGTATTTTTCCAGAATTAAGATTTTATCCAGCGGGGGTGGAATCAGTAAACATTCAAGGTCAGCAGCTTACCAATGTTATACATTGCCTATGTCATGGAAGTACTTATGATCCCGTGAAAGGGGCTTCAGTAGTTACTGGTCCAACAACACATCCATTGCCACAGGTAAAACTCCTATGGGATTCTAGCACAGATGAGTTATACGCCAGTTTAATGATTGGCCCGGTTATTTATGGAAGGCAGTCAGATCTTGTGGGTGAGGAACCCATTTCAGGCGATACCACCACAGTTGTTAATGTCGGAAATCCATTTATTTCTTAAAAGGTGATATAATATGAGATTTGACATTAGAAAGTGGGTTGAAGAAAGAATACATTTTAATGAATTGCCTCTTAAACCAAGTCCTGATTATATGAGGAAATGGGGAGGTAAATGGTATTGGACAGGCGGGTTGATAACAATTGCTTTCTTCTATGAAATTATAACGGGACTTATATTGCTGTTATATTACAATCCTTCTGATCCTTATGGTGCAACCCAATATATTTTGACACAATTACCGTACGGTTCTCTTTTGCTTTCAACACACTTATATGGAGCATACGCAATGATAATTCTAGTTTATGTACACATGTTCAGGAATTATTTTGTTGGAGCCTATAAAAAACCGAGAGAACTTCAATGGGTTACAGGTGTAATATTACTTGCCTTAACTTTAGGTGTAGGTTATTTTGGTTATTCTCTAACCGGAGACTATCTATCTTATCTTGCACAGGGTGTAGGGGAAGGAATAGTGGGCCCTATTCCATATATAGGTAATTGGCTAGTGAACATAGGTTTTGGTAACGGGACTCCAACCAGCCTGTTTTCAAGATTCCTAGGTTGGCACATTATCTTTGCTGGCCTTATATTCCTTCTTTTTGGTGTCCATTTCTTTATGGCAGAATCTAATGGAATGATGCCAAGGGGTAAGGATGTTAATTATAAAGCACCAGCAATTATAAAAGACTATTCAAGTGCAAAACCATGGTATCCATATAATTTCTTTTACATGATAGAACTGGGTTTATTTGCAATTGGTTTTATAATATTTGTTCCAAGCTTTTTAGGCTTAATACCTAATATTCCAGTGCTTCTTCCCCCTTCCCTGGCCCTGCCCCAACAAATATTCTAGCTTCAACAATTCCACCTTATCCTCCATGGTTTTCTTGTTCATTTACAAAGCTGTTGACTTTGGATTCTTCGAGCATTCTCAAATTGGGCCATTGGAAGCATCCATTATATTTGGATTGATACCTTTTGTTTATTTATTATTGGTTCCATTCCTGGACAGATCAGATTCAACGCACCCTCTTGATAGGCCATTTTTCACATCAGTGGGAATTCTGGGCATTGTATATTTAATAATACTGAGCTTGTGGGGAGCATTTACCCCTGCAGTCATTATCCCTCCATCACAGGTTTTTGCAGTTCTTGTACCACCAGCCGTTATAGTTTTCGCGAGCGTTTATCTAATATCAAAAGTATGGAAAAACGGAGGTTTCATTAAAGCTGAGAAAACTATGCCACTTTCCATCATAGTTTATGCAATTATCGGTTCTCTAGTCTTCTACCTCGCATCAAAGGGAATTTCTCTATTACTTCATGGAATAAGTATCACTTCTTTGCTCTATACAGGTAGTTCTTTGCTAGCTGCACCAATATCCATAATGGGAATCAGTAAATCAATTGATAAGGTTGCGGATAAGAAGATGAAAAGTTTCGGATGGGGTTCAATAATTGCTATACTAGTTTTAACAATTATTGTTTGGATTCTAGCATACTTTGCTTTTAAAATGAATCCAACATCTCAGGCACAGCTTTTCGGAATGATTCTCGGAACTGCTTTTATCCTTACGGGAACAGTAGTTGCGATATATAGGAGAGCAGTTTATGGTGAATAAAAAATTAATTTTTTTTAAAATTTATGCATGAGCCAATTGGCTCACGGATGTGAATTCTTTTCTAGTCTCCAATCCGTATCTCTTAACCTTTTCAATATCAACTCCTTTCTTCTTCGCTATGTTTTCAACAACCTTCATCATGAGGAATCCTCCCATTGATATTATGGAACCAGTACCCGCTCTTACAAAGAAATTGCCAGCACCTTCATCGTATCCTCTCCTCGCTGCCATCCTTGCCAGATGTCTATATGATGCATAATAAACGGCAAGTTGTGCTTCATTCAAAAGATCCATACTTAGTTTTTTGGCTGTTATTCTTCCCATAGGTACATTTTGCAATGGCGTTACCGTAAATTCGAAATCCCTACCGCTATCTATCTTGGAGTATGAAAGCCTGTTGATCATTGCAACTGTGTCCCATAAGTCTTCTGGTGTTTCATCAGGCTGGCCAACCTGAAGGGTAAAGGCACTCCTCCAATAATACTTTGTTTCGTTATATACTCCCTGCCATACGATTTCTTCCCATGACCCGTCCACACCTATTCTAAGTGGCATGGTTTTATTTGGCATATGTTTCTTTGCCAGTATTTCAGAACCTGTTTCTAAACCTGTCTGTATTCCAATCCAATTATCAGGGCCTGCCCTCATGATCTTTGAAAGTTTCTCCAAAAGTTCGGGATATGCAGAAGGTATCGAAATTCTACCGTGAGTGGGGTTTGTACCAGTTACGCCTGGTTTGTCCATAATATTCTTAAAAAGACCTATTAATTCGTCTTCATTGGGCCTGAAGAAATTATCATGTTTATATCCCCATATATCATCCGAATGGACCCATACATGGGTTATTCCTCCAAGCTTCAGATTGACTTCTATTTCCCTATCAATCATTTCTTTTGTATAATATCTTAGGGGTCTGAGCGTAACCTCACAAAAGTCACATCCTATACCGCAGCCCCTCATGACCTCGATCATACCCTTTACGCTTGGGTTAACGATTGTAGGTATCTCTTCAAGCTTGGGATATAATTTACCCGTCATAGCTCTTGAGATTATTTTATCATCGCTTTTCAGATTTCTCCTAAATTTATCGTCATAATACATGTAACCTCTAAAGAATTTACTTGAATCTATATTATCCTCAGCGACCTGTTGGAATAAATCCCCTACAATATCATCCGCTTCACCCATAAATGCATAATCTATGTTCTCCCTGTCTAACTCATCTCTCATTTGCGTAAATTCCAAAACACCTGGACCTCCAACAAGTAACTTAGCTTTTTTCCCTCTCCTGGAATTATTTATCCTTGTTATAAGTTCTTCCCATTCCTTCCGAACCCATGCATATGGTTCTCCTCCAAATAGTACATAATAAGACATTGTGGTCGGCCCAAGGCCCAATGGATCCATTGTGGTAACTCCAATGACCTCAGTATCGTCTTTAATTGCATCTTCAATAAAATCTGGATGAGCAACATAAACAGTATCTTTTGAAACCTTATTCAAAAGGCCAGCTTCAATTTTTCTCAGTGCATAGGGTGCATATAATAATTCACCATTTGGTAGAGGAGGAAATGCTGGACCTTTTAGAAAGTTGTAAACTGCACCGGGGATTTTATCCACAGGTGCACATGGGAGGAAATCTAATAATGGAAACTCCCTGTATCCATGGATTAAAGTTGTATCTGAAATTAGTACATATTTTGCCATAATATCACCTTAATTACTATTATGATATAATTTCAAATTTAAAAGTTTTATGCAAATATGATTGTATTTTTTGGTTCTATTGCCTATTTAGTCCTCTTTTCCATCATTATAACATAATTAAAATTATTAATTTGATTTGGATCAGGCCTCAATTTTACATCATTATCTTTCCTCATTGCGAGTATAATGGATCCATCATTTTCATAATATTTATATATTTCTCCAATTTTTGCTCCAGTAAGTTCTTGGGGAATCTCCCTTTCCCTGATCCTGTAACCATCATCATCCCTTAGTAATTCATAAAATAATCTTGAGACACCTGGAGATATGGCAGCATTTACTAAAATCAATGTACTCATACTGCCTTTTATGACAACCTCATCTATACCTACCTTCTTAGCATGGACAGAATTACTCTCCATCAGCAGGGATGCTATTATATAAGCGTCCTTTTTCTCCCTTTTAATTATCAAAGCTGTTAATATGGTTCTTGCATCGATATCCATGGGATTACCCTCTTTAGAATGGGGTAAAATTATAATTTTCGAGGCGTTCTTCAAACCGGCTCTTTCAAGAGTCTCGGTATTAGTAGGGTCTCCTTTAACGAATTCATACGAACAATCCTTTAAATTTGGATCAGAATCTCCTATCAAGGCTACTTCATAGTTAGACGCATTAAGCTCCTTAATTATATAAGACAAATTTTCATCCGAATTTATAACAATTACATGATCTTTCATCTTCAATTTCACCTCACCCAATTTTTTTGCAAGTTTTGCATCCATTAAATTGGCAGCAAGACTTGCTGTAAAATAGCCAAGACTTCCGATACCGAATATCATTATGAATATAGCATTAAGCCTTCCATAAAAACCTACAACTGTTGTATCTCCATAACCTACGGTAGTTACAGTCTGCATTACCCACCATAATGAGTCAAATAACGTTTTAATTCCTGAACCAGGCAGGTTTCGTTCTAAATAATATTCAGATATGGTACCATATATAATTACACCTAATGCTACCGCAGCTGCCCTATACAAGGATTCTTTAAGTAATTCCTTAAACTTTCTTATAAAGATGAATATTGGTATCAATTAGTTTCATTATATCCGAGAATAAATATTCTATTTACATTCATCTAGAGCTTCTTCCATAAGTTTCATTAATGATATTGATACATCGTGGGATATTTTAGTTGCCGGTCCTGAATAAGTTATTTCTGGATCTAACTTACCGGATACAAGTGCCATCACATCTGTAAATGTACCGGTTGCAGGCAAATCAGATTTGGAGCTCTTAATGCTATGTGTTAACATGAAATAAGCTTTCAATTCAACAAGAGATTTATAAAGATCCATTAAAGATATTGATGTGAATTTATTCTTTAGTATCACAATTATGTTTATGGTTCCAAATCCAGGAAAGCCAAAATCGTCAAGTGGATTTGAGGAATTATCCAGACCCATTGAAAGAAAGATATGAGAAAATTGAGTGCTCATATAATGAAAATTTTGAGGGAGAACGGCAGTCATAAGCGTCACTGTTTCGCTTGGTAATGATTTATTGCGCAAAATATTCTCTATGTATTCAAATGGGTTTCCTCCACAATCCTTTTTTCCATTCAAAGAATGATTAATGAGGGTAGAAGAATAAGTCATTCCTCCATTAAAGAAAGCATTACTTATTATTAGAGATCTAGGAAATTTTATTATTAGAGTGTCATCATCTAAATTGGCTGAAAAATTATCTCCAATTATAATATCTTCACTTTTAATTTTCATCCCTTAATCCCTCCAATATTTGAAATTGCTATTCCCATAATTATTAAAACACCACCTAATAATAATAAAGATGTTAATGGTTCGCCTATCATAATTGTTGCTGAAAAAACAGTTATGAATGGAGTTATGTATAGAGTAACACCAGCAATTGACGGTTTCACAAATTTTAAACCATCAAACCATAAAATATAACCTAAAAAAGTTGCACCTACACCTAAGAACAATATTGAAATTATGAAGGAAGTGCTACCGTGTATTAAAGAATTTAATGATGAGAACCCGGCAAATGGGAAAAGGAATAATGTCCCTAAAATTGAAGATATAGATGTTACGTGCAGTGAGTCATGTTTTGTTAGTATATTCTTACCAGCTATGGTGTAAATAGCCCATGATATAGCAGCAAATATTATGAGAGCTACATAAAATAGCTTTCCAGGGCCGATATCTGAAGGTTGGATGAGTACTATCAAACCTATTGTAGACAATGCAATTCCAGAAATTGGAAAAATTCCAAGTTTTTCATCATGCATAGCCAAGGATAATGCATATATAAAAATCGGCTCTGTGGACACAATAAAGCTGGATACTCCAGCACTTACCCCACTTTCTCCCATAATAAATAAGGTTTGATAGAGAAATACTCCTGTTGCACCAAGCATAATTAAAGTAAATATCCCTTTGAAAGTGTACTTCTCCTTTTTTATGAATATAATGGGAATGAAAAATATTGATGCTACAAAAAACCTTAAAAACGCAACATCAAAGGAGTTTACATATTCAAGTGCAATTTTCAATACAGTATAAGTAATTCCCCAAATTACAGATGTGATCAAAAGCTCAATAAACCCAATGAAAGTTCTCTGCATTCATATGTAATTACTTCTTAAATAAAAATCTAAGTGGATGAAACATACATTGACTCACGGATGAATTATGATTATATGTTTTTATGAATTAAATGATATCAGGATTAGTTTATCTTAATAGAACGCACTGACTGAAATGCAAATTATACATATAACATTCAAATTAATTGTGGAGATCATTCCATAGATAAAAGTCTAGAGCATATCAATCTCATTATTGTGTATCGCATAATTATCCTATTACCCACTTAATTTCCACCAATTCTCTCGAGCAATCAGCTTAATATATACAAAAGGCTAGCTCTGCCGCAATGATGGATTTTCGTTAATACTTAAGAGAATAATCTAATATCTGAATTAGATATCGATTAGTCATCGATGAGGTATCCTGTAGTACCCCCCGAAAGGGGAGGAATTTTCGATTTTGCTTTTCTCTCTCTCGGAGAGATACTCTGGTTCTAATCGATGATATCGTATATTTTTCGTGCATTGAATCGAATAAGGTATCGAAATATGAATAATCTATTCATTAACCCTAGGTAACTACGGTTTTTTAGCCTAAAACGTAATGCCTGAAGAATTAGAAAAATCATAGATGAGGAAGCACGCCCTGTCATCATAAATTAGTATTATTGCCCTCAATGAGAATTCAAGAAACTCCAAGACCTTGAAAAATGATAGATAGGGAATTAATATTTAACACTCAATATAATGGATATCCATTAAAAAATGAAACATCCAGTAACCTGAATATTCCATATTCTTTAAGCATTATTCCTGCTGTCCAGGTAAAGATAAATCTCCTTGATGAAGTTATTAATGGAAGGATAGATCTTGACAATCGTTGAAGAGCGAACCTATAAGTATCTCCCATATGTTCCCAATGCTCTCTTCAAGCTGCCCAGATCCTTCGCTAAAACCTTTCTCGCCAGAGAAATGAATTCTTCATTCCCGTCACGAAGAATCATAGAGACTTGAAAGAGAGAGAAATGGAGCCATTGAATTGAGTGACACCATTAACGAAAGAACTTCGTATCTCTCTATGACAAAACGTAGAGATATGATGACATATTTTTTAGTTTCTTCATTTCCCCCATCTCTATTTTTATTCTATTCGCTTTTAAAATTAAAAATTAAGGGTTCAAGGGATAATGTCAAAATATTCATCATAAGACTTTCAAACCTCTGTAAATTGCATTTCATTATATTCTTGCGAATTGGATAATGATCGATCAATAATCGAAATAAATTCGCCTTTGTTTTTCTTTAAGACCATTTTTTTAACATTTCTCTTCTCCCTTTCAGTGTGATACCCCTGCCGAATCGATCGTATCGAGATATTACACAGGATTCGAGACGCCATGCGGGCAGATCAATCAAGTATAATTCTTCAATTTGACAGGGTTATTCGAAATCATCGATTTCCTTTGGAAATATATATATATGTTATCTATGTTTTATTTATAATGAGAAAGAGTGTAATTGCGGCAGCAATAGTCGCGATCATCATAATAGGGGTGTTCAGTTCCTCTTTCTATTATTTACACAAGGATGAGAAAAATCTTATTATTGGGCCTAAACTCATCCTTTCCACGATAACCTCTTCAGGAAACGTTACAGGCAACGAGACAGTCCAGGTATTCAGCGAGATGCCCAGCATTATTGGCGAATTTACTAGTAACTTTGGGAATGGGATAGATATCGGCAACAAGAACATATACAACAATTCAGCGTTTGTTGAGCTGCTCAATGCAACATTCCCATACAGTGAGAAATCAGTAAACCTGTTCCTCTCACCTTTATTCATGAAAGTTGCAGATGAATGGGTCTCCCTGCTGGGAAGTATGGAAGGATCGCAAACACCCTCCCTGGATATCTATGCTACACTTTCCACCGTTGACAATGGAACATTGTATGTTTATTCATATTACAACAACATACCATTCAACCCGTTCAATGTAACATTATCAGAGTTTAATGGAAAAACGGATTGGTTTTCAAATTCCAGCATTAACACAGCTGATTATACATCCATAACATTCGCAAATCTCTCATTACACGCAAACGTTTCATTTGATATGAACAGTCCCTCTTTCGTAGTCCCCATAAATATTTCTTCCCCTTCAATGATACCAGAAACGCAGCTGAGTGTATATGGCGGTGGAGGGGGACAGAGTGGAACATTCTATGAACCTTTATGGTACAAGAACATAACACTCCCGCTTCCTCTCGTAGCAACTCACATATCACTCAACGATAGCAATGCCTTATCTTATATAATAGACGTTGCTGCATTCGGTGTTCCACCCGAGAATGGGGGTGTATCAATAAACCTTAACTCAAATACTGTCTCCATCTCAACTTCAGGAACAGTAACGAATCAGATGAGTACAGACCCATCGCTGAATGTGAAAGCCTTAATTTATCTTAATTCAGCTCCTAGTATTTATCCTGCTGATGCAAAATCACCAATAAATGGAGAACCGGTTGGGAACAATTACACCACTGCAATGCTTGCGATAGACAACGTTACCTATGAGATAATCCACGGTAGCATAATCTACGTCTATGATGATGCAGGGCATGAATTCACTAAATATTTAGGCAATTATACCACAATACAGATAAGTGCAATAGATTCAGCAAACGGTTTTAGTTTGGAAGGAGTATATCTACCTCCAGCTGCCTATGGTGTGGTAGACAAACTCTTCAACAACAATGTTAGCCTTGGTTCACTCTCCCCAAATCAAGAAATTCTCGGTTCAACCATATGGACCAATTCACAGGGATACTCAAATGCAGCAAATGTCTACAGCAAGATAGCAAAAACAATGAAAATATTTCCAGTATCAATAGGACTCGGACTGGCCATTGGGGAAGCAATAGCAGCAACTAATGCTGCAGATGCAGATGCCTCTGAGGCAGAAATTGTAGATGAATCTGTTAACCTAATCTCCGAGACACTTGCAATGAATGCAGATATAATATCGCTGTATTCGAGCATTGATTTCATAAGCAGTGGCCCTCTGACAGGGTTTAATTACGGAGTTACGAATTATGCTTTCCCATATACTTCGGGTTCATCATTCTACCTGCTGGACCATGAAAGCACACAACCAATAACATTCACTGCAAACGGGGAGATATATACATTCTATGCTCCATCAAATTTCATTGATGCTTATTGATTATTATTTTTCTCCTTTATTATAATAAAGGAGTTCTTTATCATGTAATGCAAGAAGAGCTGACCTGAGATTTTAAATGCATGTCCCAAATTCTCATCCCTATCCCTTGAAATTGAGAGGTCTTCTATATTCCCGTATTTTGTCTTAATAAATCTTTCATATGATCCGTTCTTGATACTCCCATGCTCATAAGGCTCTCAAGGTATCCCTTCACCGCTTTCCGTGCTATTTCCACTATTCTTTCATCAATCTGTTCTATAATTGTCCGTATTTCCGTAATTTACAAAAAGAAAAAACACATCCGTGCCACAGTCGCAGCAGCGGCGGAGATTTTTTTGAGAGAATAAGGGTAATGCGATAAGGCCAAGCAAGTTTTAGAGTTTATGCACAAGGGCTATACCTTATGCACGGAAAGTAAAGAGAGAATTAGGATAAAACGGTCTTTTTGATACGTTAATACCTTAATTTTCATGTTGTTGTGGTATGGCATGAATTTGTGGAACTTCCTCACTACGACTAGGATAGGCATAAAATGGGATATCTGGAGAATTAGAAAAATTCCGAAAGGAGGATTAATATTCTCTATAGTTAATTTTAGAGGCACATAAATTCATTCTGCAACATTGTAACGAACCTCCCGTGCTTTGGGGAACCTGTATTATTCAGGCTTAAACAGATCATGAACATGTTGTTGTGGAACAACATCTTGGAGCGTGCGCTCATGTATAGGGTGGGATAGAGGGTATTCTCCACGGTACCCCCATGGGCACTGTCAAGAGCCCGTAAAATTCCCAAAGGAAAATTAATATTTCGAGTAATTCATCTTAAAGTACGTTGATTCATTCCTCAACATTGTCGTAAGCGCTCAATGACTTAGAGGATTAGTATTATTCGGGTTCATGCGAATTAATAATATGAATGTCGATGAGGAAGGGAGGAAGGAGCGCGCTCCCATATAGCATGCATGCTCTGCGCGCGCATTATGTGAAATGAATTGCCCCAAGTGTGGTAACACAATAAGATTCAAAAATCCAGAGCCGACCGACCGACATAGGAGGGTTTATGAGGTGTAGCATGCATGCTTACGCGCGCATGAAAAAATACTTTCATGACTTCTTTGGTCTTAAAAGCATTCTCTCTTTTATCATATCAAGCCTCTATCACAAAGAATATTATTGAACTGATCGCAAAAAGTAAAGCGAGGGTTATATCAAAGCCGAGTGCCGGTCCTGTCACCCTTTTGTATATTGTATAAAATAGGGTAAGCAGAAATAGAGCCAAAAAATAAGGCCCGGGAAGCTCACGCTCCTCCTGTGTCTATGTGTTCTAACTACTGCAGGCCTGTTCTCGCTTATATTATCTTGCGCTTCTTGAGTTCGCATTGAATCTTTGATTTCGCTGTATTGAACCGGAGAGATATGATACTTCATACAGATCTGCTTGGGCGAGAGACCCCTCTGGATATCTTCCTTTATTGCCTTGATATCTTCCTCAGTCAGACTCATTCTGAGAACCCTTCTTTGTGGATCCGGACTTGCTTTCAGACTTCCCCGTTTCTCCCTGGTTATCTCCTTCGCTTTCCTCTTCGATTCCCTCAGAGAGGAACGAAGGTTTTTGGTCTTCCGGGGGTAGTTCTCCCGTGCTCTTGTAGCTCTTAGCCCTGGGGTCATACCTCGTGTATGCCCTGACGTGTGTTCCGTCCGTTCTGGTATATGAATCTACGTGCACTTTCTTTCCCATGTTTTTTCACCTCCTCTCCGTAGTGGAGTTTGATTTAGAACCCAGATCCCTCTGGACCGATAGGATAGCGTGCTTCATGATTATTAAATCCTGGCCGGTCCTTGAATCAGTGACCATTATATCAAACTGCCCATATCCTTTCAGTTTACCAGTTACCGTCCTATTGTTCATTAGCTCAAAGGTAAGCAATCTTCCGACAAGGTGCGATCCGAAGTTATCCAGTACTCCATAGCCTTAGGGCTTATTATACCTGGCTGGCATTCTATTCTGTTTCTGCTTGTCTTCCTTCGTTATTTTCTCCACATTCTCCATCATTTCTTATCCTTCTCCTGGCTTTTAGGCCGACACTCCTATAAGTGTTTCGTCTCAATCTCAGAGACTCGTCAGGGCCCTTTATCTCGTAGTGGAAAGTGAAATCTGACCTGGGATCCTCATGAATTTAGTCATCATCCTGAGCCCTCCCAGTGTAGTTCCTCGTTTCAAGAACGGTTACTTCGGGGTAGAAGTCGAAACCGTTCAGGTCAGTCTTCCTGAATGTTTTCACGTCCCAAACTATTCTGCCCTCGTAGAACTGCTTGACATCCCTGGGAACAATGAGCGTGAGATGATCCTCATCCTCGCTCATTATATACTCTCTTATGGATCCCCTGAATTTGTGATAGACTTTGATTCTCGAAAGTGCGGGTACCGTCACGGTATCGTTCTCATATGAAATTGTTACAAATTTGCCCATTTCCTTAACCTCCCTATTCTCTCTATGAAAGAGTCCAGTATCCTTGTGATAGTTTCGTATTCCACGACCAGACCGAATATCACGAGAATGCCCAGAGCGAGACCCCAGATTATGGCTCTCATTCAAAACCCCCTCCTTCCCCTATGTTTTGAGAGAGATGGGGGTCAAAAGGTGTAATTACTCGTCTTAGCCCTGATATCTCTAATAACGCCCAGCAAAGAGGCATTTTTTGTTCAAAAATTGGAAATGCTGTCATAGACTCACCTCACCCTCTTTCTTGAAACGTGAAGTCAGTTTCTCGATATCATCCTTGGAGAGTTTTATCTCAGGATGTTTCGTAAGCCATATATTCTCTTTCTTGACGTACCACGCCATAGAGTCTTTGACGTTTTCCGGAGGATCCGAAGGAGCTCCCCGTATTCCTGGTCTCACAATAAAGTTACGGTTCAGCATTTCGTACGTGAAATAGTCGTTCCTTTCCTGTTTCCTGTTTCTCAGTGCCCTCCGGATCTTTTTCTGAGTTATCACAAACTGCAGGCCTGCGAACTCTGTGTTTCTGCATATTTCCTCGGTATCGCTCTCTTCCGGAAGCCATATTTTCAATGAGACATCTGGATCTAAGGGGCACAGACTGGCTGAGCATGTGTGAAAGTATTTGCAGTCCTGAGGGGTTCTGGTTACGGATGTTTCTGGACCGGAGCCATGCTGGTTTATACATTCCTTCCTTACATCATCAGTTGTTTCCATTTTTCTCACCTTCTTGAATTTCAACGCAAGTTTTTTCCGACTCATCCCAAGCATAACCAGAGGGACAAGCAGGGGCCAAGAACCCTTTTTCAATGTATTTAGGGGCTTCAACAGTCGGAAATTTTATAACATTCCCCTTAAAATGACGCTTCTTTTTTCCAAACAAATATGAATCAAAAGTGTCCGTAACTCTAAAGTAATCCCAATCATGATATCCTTGTTCAGTGGTTTTAAAATGGGGAGGTTCATTATCCTTGTTCAAGTTGGACACAGGTTTACTGTCTCTGGGAGCCTTATTTTCAGAGGGTTTTTGGTCGTTTCCCCCAACGCAACTGACGTCATAACGGAGGGTTCTTATGCCGTGAAGTATGGTTTCACCATAGGTGATATCATATCCTCAAGCCACATCTTCCCGTCCCTATCGGAGGGTATAAAATTGGCCGCCCAATCCTTCTTAAGGGATATCTCCAAGATGTCATGTTGCGTGGAATGATAGGAGCTCTGGAAAGCTTTCTGTTTAGCTGTTATAGCATATTTTCCATCTATCACCAACGGGCAATTGTTTCTCTAATAGATATGAATTCAAACTTCCCTCCACCTCGATCTTCTAACTGCTAGATAGCCTAGAACAACGGTGATCGATATGAGAACAACCCAGGAGATTACAAAGTTCTGGAACCCCAGGTGGAAGACCCCTATCTGGCTCTGGACGATTTCAGATGCGTAAGTTGTCGGAGAAAGATATGACAGGTATCTGTACGGATATGGGATGTACGTTATCGGGTAGTAAACAGGGGGAATTGTGGTGAGCAATGGGGAAATTATACCGGAGAACCCCCATGACTGAATTATGTCCGATGTGAATGTCGAAAGGAAGAATCCCAGCGATACGGAAAACGTGAATGTTGTAGCAAGAGCTAGGAATATAATAAATCCTCCAAGGATTGTTGTCTTCACGAATATAAAGTGAAGAACTATCAGGAATGCTATCGTGGGTATAGAATACACGATCTCCGATATTGCCATGCCCACAATGTATATGGTAGAAGTCGTCGGAGAGCTTACTATCATATCCTGGAGTCTCATATCATTTTTCAGGTGAGAGAGATCCTGTTGCATGGAAGTGCCACTGGAGACCATATTCATTATCAGTGCACCAGTCACGGCAACCGGAAGAAGGGTCCCGTGGCTTGCAAATGTGACAACCGCAAGGATAGCCAGAGGAGCCAGGAGCGTATTCAGCAGGATAATGGGATAGTTTATCATGGCATATATCGCATTGACAAGAATGGATGCCATAATCTGGCTACCAATCCTCCTTTTCATTCTTATCACCTCCATCTTCTTCTCCCACATATTGTTCGAATATATTTCCAAGAGAGGCCTGCTCAACAGTGAATCTTATCTTGTTGGTCACAAGATACGGAACAAGGTTGTAAATCTTTGAGGCAGTACCGTAGACCAGCGTTTGCCTATTTGAAACCCTTTTTATTTCTACTCCATCTTCATTTATGTCAACATTATCTGACATTATTCTCAGAACGTAAGGGAATTTTATTTTCGAACGAAGTTCGTCTATCGAACCAATGTCTGCAAGCTTTCCTTTGTCGAGAATCATTATCCGGTCCCCCAGTATCTCTGCTTCCTCCAGATAGTGGGTGGTCAGGATAATCAGTCTATCCTTCTTGAGTCTTGATAATATTTCCCACATTTCCTTTCTCGATACATAGTCAAGGCCAGTAGTTGGTTCATCCAAGAAAATTATAGGAGCCTCGCTTGCAATGACAGTAGCCACCATCAGTTTTCTCTTCTGTCCTCCGGAAAGTTTCCTGTTCTTCACATTTTCCAGGTTCTCCAGACCTAGCGACCTCAGTGCGTCCTTTGATCTTTCCTTTGATTCCCGATAGGAATATCCCCTCCACATCAGGTATGACCTGACTGTCTGCAGCGGTGTAAGCCAAGGGAGAGGCCTAGCCTCCTGCGGGACCACTGCAATTTCATTCCTCAGTGCAGTCGCATCTTTTACGACATCAAGGTTGTTCACAAATGCTGTACCAGAGGTCGGTAGCAGCTCTGTTGAGAGTATTCTGATAAGTGTGGTTTTCCCGGCACCATTCCTGCCTATCACCGAGAATATCCCATTTAAGTCTACATTGAATGTCAGTTGGTCTAGGGCCTGATACTTCTTATCATAGATCTTGGTGAGTCCATGGGTCGCTATTCTCATAAATGAATGGTCATTTCATCTGGGTATATTAACCTAACATTTTGGGCCTCTTGTCTGCTTTCCGCCGCTACTATCTGGAGGATGTTGTCTACAATCTTCTCGAAACTCAATGAGCTCTTGCTCTCTGGATGTGACACAATGAGGGGCATGGTCCAATATTCAAATGCAAGAATTGTGGATTCGAATTAAATGCTGACTTGAATGCTTCAAGGAACATCGAGGTGCTCTGTAATGAGTACTTCAGGCTGATGTCAACCAGCCAATCGTTGCGTTTCAATGAATCTCCACTCACGGGTGGAGGGGAGAACAGCAACAAGCTCCGAAGCTTTAGCGAGGAGTAGTTGACAGATGTTATAGTCCTTTCTAGCCCACAAATGTTGTGGAGTGTAACAATAGTATAAGCGCCGTGGAGGAGAGTGATAATAAAAGTTAGAATCCCTCCCTTTTATATTATGCATATTTTAATAATAATATCTAAAAATATAACTTTTCTTTAAATACTCGGAGTTCGAAGTTTGAAATATAATAATATCAATATCTAATAAAGAATATAATATAGTAAAAATGTAAAAGATTACCTTTCACGGATTTCTATACCCCCTCTTCCTTTAACATAACTAAGCTAATTAAGGTAACTAACCTAACTGCACCTCCCCATAGTTTATTTCGATATCCTATTAAGTATTGCGATATCTTAAACTTACAATTGAAATTCTCTGGGAAAAGGTCAAAATAAAGGGCCAATTTTTAAAGATAAGCGTTCGGGCAGTATATTTTTACCTTTTGAATGCGATACCTCAGAAAATTCAATAATTGGATATGTTTTTTGAATAACTAGAGGATTCCTGTTCGTCATTGCCATCGGAAACCACAGTGGTCTCAGCAATAAACTACTCGTACTGTTCTATATAAAGCAATTCAGGATACTCTGACCTTATGCAAGCATGCATAGTCAAAAATCACTCTCAGAATATACTTGTAAAGATCAAAATAAAGGGTCAAATTAGCGAGATGAGGGGTCTGGTAATATATTTTTACCTTTTGAATGTTATACCTCAGAAAACCCAATAAATCAACACATTTTTTGAAAAGGATAAGAGTCTTTATTAGACATTAATAGCTAATATTCTAAATAGATTTATTCTCATATTGCATCTATTTACCATGGAAAAAGAAATTTCATTACACAATATGGGTGAAAAAAAGAGGCTTAAAGTGCATATATTAACAGTATCAAGTTCGAGGACATTAGAAAATGACGAGTCGGGAAAATTGATAGAAAATTTTATGAGTTTGGAACATGAAACATCTAGATCACTTTGTCCAGATGAACAGATTAAAATATTAAGGGAAACATTATGCAATATTGAAAAGGATGTAATAATTATAACAGGAGGAACCGGTCCTTCTATAAGGGATGTAACAATTTCTGCAGTTTCAAAAATCGCCGAGAAGGAAATAAAGGGGTTTGGGGAGCTGTTTAGGCAATCCTCTAATGAGGAAATTGCATATTTCTCAAATGCTTCCCTATTCTTAATTGGTAGGACTCAGATATACTGTCTTCCAGGATCACCTGGTGCTGTAAAGAAAGGCGTTGAAATAATTAAAAAATTCATATACCATATTTATCACGAACTCCATAAAGAGTAGGGAGATTAAGAAATTATTTCGCCAATATTCTCAGGGAATATATAACCGGACGGTGGATTAGTTTGTTTCAAAGATTTTAAATTATCAATAAATTTTTTCCCTACTGCACTGTCCAAGAAATCTCTGGAAACGATGATATCATAGCTCTCCTTCTTTACCTCATGGAATTTTAAATTGAATAAGTCGGCATAAAATTTTATGCTTATACCAACATCTGCTCTACCTTGCAATACTGATCTGGCAACAGCGGCATGACTTTTAGCCTCCCAAAAATAATTGTATATTGCTGATTTATCGAAATTTTTACCAAATTCTGATTCTATCAATTCATCAATGATAGCTCTGGTTCCGGAGCCTCTGTTTCTATTGACAAATATTGCTTTCCTTTCCATAATTTCTCTAAAGGATTTGTAACCATCTCTAGAAATAAAACCTTGAATCCTATCAAAGCCTCTTATGATAGAGGTTTTCATTTTTAGTTTATCATCCATTACGAAGGTATTGTATTGTCCATCTTTATAAAGGTGTAAACCTCCTAAATCCGAATATCCATTCATCATTGCTTCTATAGCGCCCATAGAGCCTGCATTCACTATAATTGCCTTATTTGTCGTTAATAAAATGATCCTTTCTAATATTGGATCATTGCTACCTATGGCGATTAAATCCTTCTCGTGTTCAGCCATTTTATAGAAATTGACCTGATCCCCTTTATTATAGAATATTCTATCTCCAGAAACAATCAAAAATCCATCAGCCTGAGAGATCCTACTAATACTTCCGGACTCACCAAATATGGGATAAACATATCCATTTCTGCTTAGAATTCCAGGTAATATAAGTTCTTTCCCCCTTTCAGGAGTTATTTTCAATCCCAATCTAACGCTTTGAGGTTTTCCTATTTCCACATTATAAGCAGATAAGATTGATGGAATTATTACTGTATATAGTACCGAAGCAGCAGACAATGGAAAGCCAGGCAGACCAATTACTAGATTACCATTAATCGAGTAAAGGAATGAAGGCTTACCTGGCTTTATTGCGATTCCATGATAAATTGGGGTTGCTCCAATATCATCTAAAACTGAGTACAAAAGGTCATGAAAGCCAGCAGAAGTAGCACCAGATGTGATTATAATTTTATATTTCTTTAAATAAGATTCCAATGAATCCCTTATGGATTCATAACTATCTCTTATTATGCCCAAGTAATCTGATTGGATCAATTTATATGAATCCAAAAGAGTCTTGACATAGGGTCCATTTACATCATATATTTGTCCGAATTCAATTTCATTTTCAGGTCTAATAATTTCATTCCCTGTGGATAGGATACCAATTCTTAGTTTTGATAAAACCGAAACTTTCCCAATTCCCGAAGCGCTCAAAACTGCAATCTTTTCAGCTGAAATTTTTTCTCCTTTCCTTAAAATGATTTCTTCTACAGTGAAATCACTTCCAGCATGGGCAATATTTTCTCCTGGAGCTGTTGGCCTATATACATAAACAAATTCTCCTTCCCTTTTTGTATACTCTACCATAACAACTGAATCCGACCCTCTCGGTATAGGTGCTCCCGTAGCTACGTAGATGCACTCATTCAAATCTTGGATTTTTCCTAAATATTTGCTTCCAGCCTCTATCGTACCAACTATTTTCAATTTTATTGGGTTATAGTCATCGGCGTTCAAAATAGACCTATGATCTAAAGCATACCCATCAACTTCAGATCTATCAAAAGGAGGGTTGTCAAGCGTTGAATAAACATCCTCAGAACTTATCAGTCCAACGGAATCAGTTATATCAACAACCTCAGCCGAAATTAATTTTTGGAAGGAATCGGTTAGGATTTTTTTAGCTTCTTCAATAGAAACGAGTTTATGGAAAATTTTAACCATCTTAGCACCTCAGGAGCTTAATATTTACTTCTTCACCTTCGGAATAACCCTCAACGTTTTCTGGGACAATTAATATTCCGTCAGCATTGATAATAGAGGATATTACTCCTGAACCGGTTACTTTTAGAGGTTCAGCCTCATAGTTTTCATTTAATTTCACCCTCACAAACGATCTAAATCCCAAGGTATTAACTACTGCACGGTTTAATTTAGCTTTAACAAATTGATCTCTTATAGGTTCTAAATTAAACCAGTATCTTATAAGCGGATCTATAACATTTTCCAAGGCCATAAGGGAAGCTACTGGTAAACCTGAAATGATAAAAACTGGAGTTCCATCAATAATTCCCAAGCCGGTTGTTCTACCGGGTCGCATCTTTATTCCATGGAAAAGAATTTTTCCAGTTGATTTCACAAATTCACTAGTCAGGTCATTTTCACTGGGACCTGTTCCGCCGGTTAAAATCAATACATCAGTCTTTTCTTTTGACAATTTTGAAATTAAATCCTCATAATCATCCGCTGCTATACCTAGATTAATAGGATTGTAACCGTATTTCTTTAGGGTTTCAATAAGTAAATATTGAGTAGTGTTCTTAACCTTACCTGATAAAAGTTCATTCCCCGTGGATAGTATCCCTATCTTAAGATCAAGGATCTTAATATTTCTAATTCCTGTTTCTAAAAGTGCAACAAGTTTCGCAGGACTTATGATTTCCCCTCTGGAGATTATTCTTTCTCCCTTTTTTATATCTTCACCGATGAAGCTGACATTCTGAAATGGTCTCAAATTTTTGTTTACCTTTAAATATTCTCCTTCAACGATTGCATCTTCATCCATCAAAATAGAATCTGCTCCTTGAGGTAACTTTGCACCTGTCAAAATCCTTACGGTTTCATCATCCCTTAATACTCCATCAAAAGGATTATCAGGCTCAGACCTCCCTATTATTTTTAAAGAAATTGGATTAGAACTGGAGGCTGACAAGATATATTTTGAATTTAATGCATACCCATCTACTGCACTTTTATTTTCGGCCGGATAATCTTTTGGTGATAGAACTTCTTCTGCGGACAACTTTCCTACCGCATATTGAGTATTTATTTCGAATATTCTATCTTCCATATCAAGTTCATACTTCGCTTCCTTCCCGATCTTTAGGGCTTCATCGAGGGAAATATAATCCCTTATCATACCATAATAATGAAATTTCCATATTTCAATATTGAAGCTTCCTTATTTTTCCAAAATTTAATTTGTTTCCATTTGGAGGTGCGCTGGTTTTTAAGTAGAAAAATTTCCATCTATTTTTATCCTAAGGATGTTGTTTGAAATTGCCTCATAATCATACCCTGAATCTCCGAATACTATTTCGTTAGGGTCTACAATGTAATATTCGTCTTTAATTTTTAATAAATTCAACGGAGAGATCAAAGATGCGGTTCTGAAGTGAGAAATATTGTCCAATGAATTCACATTTTCTAAAATCATTCCTTTCCATATGGAAACGATGTTATGAAAATTGTACAGAAATTCTCCATATATATTTGTGGTTATAATATATGGTACATTGAATTTAACCGAATACTTTTCAATGATATCTCTCATAAGCATCTTATTTATTTGGTCCTGAAATGAAAACGGCTCATCAAATAACATTAACCTTGATTCAGATATCAGACATCTGCCTATGGCCAATCTTTGCATTTCACCTGAGGAAAGATAGGCACCTTTGACGTTTCTTTTTCTGCAAGGCCTAGATCATTTATAAGATCATCATAAACACCATCCCTTTTCCTCTTGGGAAAGTTTAAATTTTCTTTTACTGTTTTATCTTTAAAGATATTTAATGTCGTGGATAGCATGCAAACATTTCTTTTCTCAATGGGCAAAGAATTAATTTCAAAATCTTCAAGGTAAATTTTACCACTCGACTGTATGAAGCCAGCAATGGATTGGAGAAGGGTAGTTTTTCCGGAGCCATTTTCGCCTATTAAAAGTATACTTCTACCAGATAAATTTAAGTCATCAATTTGAAGCTTGAATTTCCCCCGAATAACTCTAAGATCAGTAATATGAAGCATCTTTTCCCTCCAATATCTTTAAAATAAGTAAGGTCAAGAGGCCAGTGATTATTAGGATAGACGAAGACTCAGCCGCTGGAATTAGGCCGTTTCCTATAAATTGCGAATAAATAAAGATACCCACCAAATGGGTGAAACTGGGAAAGATATAATAAGCAACTATAAGCATTGAGCCAACCTCCGATATGGACCTAGCCCATGTTAGCGCCATTCCCCTAAGAATGGAGCGCCACATAAACGGGACAGATACCAGCATAAAAGCCTCCAATGGTTTATATCCAAAGCTTCTAGCCATATTTTCATATTCAATAGCATTTTTTGTGTAAGAAACCTGAATTGTTCTTATGGAATAAGCCGAAGCTAAGAAGAATAGGGTAACAATAACTGCGAAAAAAGTATCATCAAATCTGTAATTGGGATATATTTTTGAAATAAGTGAACCTACAGGCATGCTAGGTTCAAATGTAAGAAGCATAATAATTCCAACAACTGTATGAGGAATCATTATAGGCAATTCTATAATGGAATCAACAAATTTGAAGAATGGGTGGGGGCTTCTTGAAATAAAATATGTATAAGGAATGGCGAAAACCACACTAATAATGGCTACTATAAATGCCATTAAATAAGTAAGTTCAATAGATTGAATGATCCCTGATTTGGAATCTTGAACAAGCCCGTTTATGCTTGTAAATAGCAGTGTTCTCAGTATGGGTACGACAATGATTCCAAGGTAAATTATGACAAATATGGAAAAAATGTAGTAAAGTTTGTCAAATTTCATATTTCTTCATAAGAGTTTGTAGGTATGTAAGCTGGAATAGGCTGCCCTAGCTGTGAAATCAACGGGGGAGCTTGCCCATATATGAATGGAACTGAGATTGGATCAAAATCACTGTTATTTAATATCTGTTGACCAAGAGGTGTTACAAGGAAGTATATAAAAGCTTCATCATTGTTGAGGTACTTTGTTTTTGATAATATAGTTGCACCATAAAGAATTGGACCTCCTGGATAATCTCCTATATTATCTATGGATGGACCAGTTGAATTAACTTCCTGATAGAACATCACTTGATTTCTCTGAATTGAGCCCAAGTTTATCCATGAACTCAAGCCGTTAGATCCATTTGTATTTTTAAAGTAATTTAGATGTTGGTTTATAGCCTGAGATTTGTATGTTAAGGCATAGTCAGCAGCACCTGATTGCAAATACCCGTCTAATCCAATCTCAACTGTTGTCAATTTTAAGTCTCCCACTTTCAATTTGTACTGGAAGAGTTGATCGTAAAGTGCCATAGAATCATTTATGGGATAACCTCCTCCATAATGTTCTGATGCCAAGGTACCATTTGGGCCGAACCATGAGTTCCATGCACTGTTGTATATCATAAACTCATGGAAATTATTGTGCCAAGCCATTCTAACGTAAGGATTAGACCAGTTTGTATAATAAATTCCAGCTAATTTTATCATTTCTATTGCTTGGAATCCGCTAGGATCAAGAGATGCATTTGATGCTGCTACTATTATACCTTTTGCAGATATATTTTCGAACCAGAAGGCCCCCGGCTGTATATTGTATGATTGGTTGATCCAAGTCACGGCCATTTCGTTTGTAGCAAAAATTATCATCCAATCGGTGTAGTTTGGCATCAACAAGGATGGGATAACTCCAGCTGCTGCGGATATAAAGATGTCATAGGGTTGTCCTGATTGAATTTGTCTTGCGCCAGAAACAGAACCACCGAAGCTCATGCCAATCTTTATGCCGGTTAAGTTGGAGAATTCAGGAATAAAATTATCACCTATGGCATATTTTAAAGAGCCTGCGGCAAAACCTGTTATAATTACAGTTTTAGATTCTCTAGGAGTTATATAAAGCCCAATAGCAATTCCTGCGATAAATATGATCACTAGGGCGATAATAGCTAAGGAAGTCCTCACAGTAAAAAATGTATCTCAAAGATTAATAAGTTTCCAAAGTTTCTTAGGGCAACAGTTGAATAAGTATAAATGCATTCATTATCTGAAAAATGGAAAGAACAATTAATTATGCAACTTTTAGAAATTCCCCAAGTATTGAGTAAGAATACTTAGATCTTAAAGTATAAATTTTCAAGCTTTTGGAGATATTAAAGAGGATAAAAATAATCATTATTAAAGATTCAAGGAAAAGCTATTAAGCAATAATTCTTTAATAATAAATGTTATAATTCCAAAAAATGTAATTAACATTAAGTTTATTTCCATGCTAACCACTCAATTATCAAATTAAGATAAAATAGATTTATTCCCAATAGTTGCAGGTTGCATGAATAAAAATTAGTTAGAATTGAAATCCAGATCAAATTCTAATTTTTCTAGTGGGAATCCCCTCCTTACTATCATCTAGCTTCATAATGTTCTTTAATTAATTTTTGAAGAGGGTTTATTTTACCTTCTTTTGATCCAACCGGTATTTTAGCTTCAAGAAGCATCTAAGCGAGTATATCATTGTCAGGTTTAATACCAGCCTTTATTATGAACAATTTTTCAAGATTCCAGTTTTTCTTATCGTCTATTGAATATTTGTTCCCATTTTAGTCTAAGCGAGTAAATGCATTTATGAGGTCTTTGTAGTCATCAATTCTATGTGAAAAATAACAAACATTAATTGCATCCATTTAACCTAACTCATTAATAAATTT